>Ga0209538_1000068_pt1 | contig 55209 bp, 44 predicted proteins | sample BarGraNGADG00211_2_FD_184492 | JGI IMG/M metagenome (GOLD analysis project Ga0209538, IMG submission 184492) | Arctic peat soil microbial communities from Barrow, Alaska - Barrow Graham LP Ref core NGADG0004-211 (SPAdes) (version 2) | ecosystem: Environmental > Terrestrial > Soil > Wetlands >... | reverse complement strand
TCAATAACTGCCTGATCAATTCCCGCGTGTTTTCGTCTTGTATGGCATTCAGATCAAGGTTGTCTAACATGATTATTAAATTTTAACAGCCTATAACAAAAATTAATAGGCTTCAGTTTCTTTTAATCTTCCCCCATTTATTGAGATGATACAATTTTTTCTATTAATTTGAATTTATATAGAAAGAAGGTAATTTTTGGTATTTATCGATCTACAGATAAAAATTTGCAGCTTTCGTTTCGGTTGCACCAAAGAAAATTGAAATCACCAATCCAAAATATCCAGCTTTTATACCTGTGCCAAAGCATAATAAGTGGGAACGTACCAACGCATGGGCGTAAGCAATAAAGATTCCACTTCTTCTTTTGTGATTTTTGCCTCGCGAATACGATGGAGGAACTCCCAATCCACATGCAGGACATTCTTCTCAGATTCAGTTAGCGATTGCGAAAGCCCACTCGCTTCTTTTATGGTTCCTAATTCAACAAGAGTAAAACCACAATCCGTTAGCAACTTTCCGAGTTGCCTTCCTGTTTTTAGGTAAACCCCCTGGGCTGCCAAAGATCTATTTTGGAGTTCTGCAAGCTTATTTATTGTTTCGGTGGAGATTTGCCGTGAGGCATAGTCCGGCTCAGCGAAAACTGCCAGGTAACCACCTGGTTTGAGGAGTCTTTTTGCTGCCTTGATTACAGTCACTGGATCCTCAAGCCACAATAAAAAATAATGGCAAAAGACTAAATCAAAAGCTTTATCTTGAAAGGGAGGATTTTCAGCATCCGCGTTTACCAGCGAGGCCTTACTTGAACCTTGAAATAAAAGTGCGTCCAGATCACGATCAAATCCGACAACCATTTCCGATAACGTTGTGAAATCCTGCAGAATTACTCCAGTACCACAACCGAATTCCAAAACAGACCAATTTGTAAGGGAAGGTAATTTACCTAAAAGATAACGGCGCAATGGTTTTGTCCACTGCGCCTGTTCCTGATATCTTAAGTGCCAATCAGCGGCTGGCATGCTTTGGCCGCCGTTCCCAAAGGCTTTTCCAATCTTCACCAACCATGCTGCCTAGCAGGGCATAGGGAGGAAAACTGGTGTGCAGCCAGCCATTTGTGTCAACTTTCATGATGGTAAAAGCAGAATCGTCGACTTCAAAGTCCAGGATTTCTTCCTGACGGGTAAAGGTGTCAGAAGTGGTTGGCAAAGGCATATCCTGCACCAGATCGACACCTTCCAGGTTTTCCACATAATCGCAGAGCTCCAGGAAGTAGTTGTAATCACCTTCCGTAACTGGAGTAAGGGAGAAGGCATTCGCACCCAGCGCCTTCAATTCTCCAATCAAAGGGCGATAATCGTTGCCTTGCTGGATGGGGATATTGATGCAAGTGTAAAGGTCAAGTGGCAAGATATGGTTGAGGGTTTCCCGCATTTGGGCATCAGAAAGCACCCATGGAATCATCAAGTGGTCCAGCCCGCTGGCTATCAAGTTGTTCACGTACTCTGGGTCCCCTAATTTTCTGCCTGAGCTTACTAAACCTGTCACCAGACCCAATTCTTCGCAATAACCCAGGAGCTCTAAAAGGTCGTCTCTTAAGGTTGGTTCACCACCATAGAAAATCAAATGGGGAATCGCGGCGTCATAAGCACGCTTAATTACCGTTTTCCAATCTTGCGTGCTGAGATCTTTATCTACGGGCTTTGGTTGCAGAAATTGCTGGTTAGCTTCCAAATCGTAGGTCAGACAGCAATCAAGCCGGTAAGGAGCAGAAATACTCTCAACATTTAAATGTGTTTCAAATCCGAAATCGGCATCGGGACGCAGGTCAACAGTCTCAATAAAATTTTGAATTTTGGCCAGAAATTCTTCGACATCTTTACTGGCAATATCTGGGCGGATAGTGAAACGTTCAGCTAACAATCTGGCAATATCAGCCTTGGATTTGCCTTTCATGTTGTAGTAAGCGATTTCGGTGGCGCTCTGATTCAGGTGCAGGGTGGATGAAGCGTTGATAATCAACACGCCTTCACCATTCGGTTCCACCCGCAGGTGCAGTCGATACTGCTTTGGAGCTTCCGGAGGGGTGTGATAAACCAAAAACCCTGGTTCAAGAGGCTGTTTTTGAGTGAATATTTCGCGTATATGGTTGATAAGATTGGTCATAAGGTCCTCCGATTAATTCAAAACGCGATAAATGGGTCGAACTTGTTGATGTTCCCGCGCAAGTGGGCATCCCCCGCCGCACTCAATCAAGTAATCGCAGGTCTTGCAGCCAGATGGAATTGATTTACGTTCTCTAAGTTGTGTAGCCAGAGGATGGTTCCAAATGGCAGACCAATCATCCTCAAGAAGTTTGCCCAAACCCTGGTAATAGGATTGGCAAGGGATAACCACCCCATCCGGTTCGATGCACATGTTGTAGTAAGCAGCTGTACAGCCTTTTACGCCCAGGTCGAGCATCAAAGGGTCAAAATGGCAGTATTGGGTGGGGGTATACCAGATCAATTTTTGACCCGATTCCCTGGTAAAGTCCTGTGCAATCTTGAGCAACGGGGGTAATTCGCGTTCTTCAAGACCTGTGCTGACCGTTTCACCGTGCCCGGAATAGATGAGCGCGTTCAGGCCGATTGTTGGAACCTTTTCCTCACACAAAAAATTGAGTATGTCAGGCAAAATGTGCGCATTGTTGCGCAGAAGTGTAGTGTTGGTCATCAGGTAAAGGCGTGAATTGACTGCGTTTCGCAACCCCTGCAATGTCTCATTCCAGGCGGAGGAAGACCTGACCATTTCATTATGGATTTGAGCTGACGCGGCTTCAACTGTGATCTGTACGTGATCCAAACCAGCCTTAACCAATTCATCGACATAAGCCCGGTCCGCCAAACGCCTGGCATTGGTGTTCAGCCCAGTGATCATACCTTTAGCCTGGGCATAGGCGACCAGTTCAGTCAGATCGTTCCGCAATGTTGGTTCACCACCCGTAAAGATCAGGTGCGGAATGCGTAATTCCCAGATCTTGTCAATAATTTTTTTCCAGGACGCGGTATCCAATTCAGGATAATTCCGTGGCCTGGCATTATAGCAGTGGGCACAATCATTATTGCATCGATAGGTAAGCGCCAGATCCATGCGATAAGGAGCTGAAAGTCTGGCTGAGAAAGGCATGTCCAATTCAAGGTTAAGGTCACAAACGGGGCAAACGCCGGAAGTCTCATCGGTCAGGGCATCAATCTTGGAACTGGCTTCAGCATAATCAGCCTCGAGTTGTTGCCTATCGGTGCGGAAAAGCTGCCCAAGAAAATCCAGGGCTCTAGGTTTTTCATACTTTTCAAGGCGGGTATAGGCGACTGCGGAGGCACTGGGATTCAAATGGACAACCCGGGCGGCATTGATAATCAAAGCGCCGCTCAAGTCTTCATCCACGCGCAAATGTATCTGCGATCTCGAATCATCCTTCACCAGGGTATAGCTGTAAAGTCCTGGTGAAAGATGATTGTTGGTTTTGGTTTTGCTAAATAGTCCCATAGAGTCTTGGCGCTAGCGGCCACCACCTGCACAGGCACAGGCGCATCCAGCGCAGGCACAAGCACAGGCACAAGAAGTGTGGCCTCCACCACTGCCGCCCCTCCAACCGCCGCTGCCACTGACCGGACGGGAGACTGGTACAGGATTGGTTTTGCTGGTAATGGAACCCTGGAAGCCAGTAATATCTCCCACAATGCCGGCAGCTGTAGTTTGCATACCACCTAACAAGGAAGCAGCAAAATCAGAACCTGGCAAACGCGGCATGTTAAGTGTAGGACCACCGCTTCCACTACTACCTGGTACAGACCGCCCCGAAGGTATTGGTGAAGCTAAACCCCCTGTTCCCCCGCGGGAACCGGATGAGAATTCACGGTAGGTGGGGTCGTAGTTACCCCACCAACGCGGCAGAATGATAACCGTATCATTAAAGGTTTTCTTGGTACGCTGGTCGAATTCACCTTCCAACATGGTCCACTCAAGCACCTTTTCGAATTGTTCACTTTTTACTTCCGGCGTTTCAGAGTTCTGGACGCTAGCCCAGGCCCGGTTCATGATGTCCCTGTAATATTCAACGGTTTCTTTTTTGCTGAACCCTTTCATCTTATCAGTGACATCTTTGACAAGGTCAATCATGGTTGATTGCATGATGGTTCTGCGTTTGGCCACATCCTCTTCGGCAGCTGAATTAATAAAGCCAATTTCATACGGATATAGGTCAGCGGGCAAGGTTTCAGTCGCTTTTATCTTCAAGGGATCTTTTTGAATAACAGTGGCGGCTTCTTTCTTAATAACGCCAAATAGAATCATCGTCAAAATTTTGCTCATGGGCTCTTCCAAAAGGATAGCCGCCTCAACTGCCGTCAGGCCGCGTTTAATGCCCTGGCCTTCCATCGAAATCTTGGGGGGCAGATAAGCCAATTTCCGTTTGTTGGCCTGCTGTGTGCCCTTAATCCCGAGGTAGGTAAAGAGGATAAGGATGCCCACAATGCCAGCACAGCAGGGCAGCATGCCCAAAAAATCCTGCCAACCGTTCGAAGTCGTCGCAGGACCGGAATTAGTATTAGTAAAGGCATCCTTACTGGAGATGGCCTCAGCAGGGACAACAACTGCTGGAAAAGCAGAACCAAAAAGGTATTCGCTATGAACATTGGCGTTTTCGGTATACCAGGAATAATAGACCCTTTCATCCTGTGTCTGGGAAGCTTCTTGTGGGGTTGAATCTCCTGGCCAGTTTTTGGGATTGAAATAAACCCCCTGATCTGTAGCCACACCGGGTGGCAAAACAATGGTCATGCGATATTTGGTGGTATTTGACTTGTCATATTGCGACCCAAAGTAATTGGGAGTAAATTGAAAATTAGCGTAATTCTGTTTATCACCACTATCATAAGGGTATAGAACCGGTTTGATATCGGTAATCGTTACTGTGACGGTACCTTGTTTACCGGGTTGAATGGCCATGTTCCCAAGGCCAAGTTCGATACCAGTTACATAACTGGAGTTGGCAACATGGTTAATCTTGGCGTTATCAATGGCTGCGGTTACATTGCTTAATGAATAGGAAGCCTGCGGCATGGCAACATCTACAAAATCAAGTGGGCTGGCCGACGGATCATTCTGAAAGGTCATGATGTAAGTCAAGGTCAGGCTGCCATCTTTTTGCAGGTAGGTCTCCACTTCGTAAACCGGCAGGGTAAAGCGGTAAGTCTGTGCCTTTACGGGGGATGTAAAGAAAATTCCACTTAGTAGAAGGGAAACAGCTAGTATTATCGCAAGGGGTAACGTTCGTCTCTTTACCACTTTGGCTCCTCAGTTACCTGATAGGTTGTGCCACAGCTGTGGCAGGTGACCATTACAGCCCCATTGACAAGTTTCACATCTTCTGGGGCGAGAGGTGCACCGCAGGCCTGGCACTTAATCGTGTCCATGTGGACATTTCCGGAAAGGTCGATCTTTTGAATCACTTCTTGTTTGGGAGGGTTTGCCAGGGCAGCAAACTTGAAACCGGCAAAAATCAAAACCCCGGAGATAACGAGGCCAATGATTCCATATGTAAGCCAAGCAGAGTTTCCCGTGCCTCCGCCTGAACCTAAGATGAACAGGAAGGAAAAAATTACCAATAATCCGGCTAAGACGTAAGAGATCGTGCTGGCAGCTTTCATGTTCTCTCCTTCAAGAGGTTATGCATTGTTAATTTAATCACAAAAATAGAAACATTACTTATATAATATACCGTTGTAGCAAAATTATTTAGATAATATCATGCTTTAAAAATTTAGAGATCACAGAAAATGGGAGCAGATTATGACTGAAAACCAGATACCGGATGTTGTCATTGCCAGGCTTCCCATTTACCTGCTTAAACTCAATCAATTATTGCGCGACGGTCAAAAGGTGGTCTCTTCCGCGCAATTGTCCGAAATGATTGGGATTCCAGCAACACAAATCCGCAAGGATCTCTCCTGGTTTGGGGGGTTTGGAAAACAAGGCTCTGGTTATGATGTTATCCACTTGATGGATCAGCTTAAGAATATCCTGAATCTTGACCGTATCTGGCAGATGGTGGTTGTTGGAGCCGGAAATCTGGGGAAAGCAGTCGTGGAATATGATGGTTTCCGCCAGAAGGGCTTTGAAATCTCAGCGGTATTTGATAATGAACCAGATCGCATTGGTTCCCGGGTCGGGCATTTGGTTGTGCAGGATGTGGAAGACCTTGAAAGTTATATCAAGGAGCATCAGATCTATGTGGCTGCCCTTACCGTGCCAGCCAGCGCAGCTCCCTCAGTAGCAGAAAAATTAGTCAAGGCAGGTGTAAGGGCTATCTTAAACTATGCCCCCGTCAGATTATTAATGCCGAAAAATGTGGAAATTTCCAATGTGGACCCGGTCCTCTCCTTGCAGAGAATGACCTTCTATTTACCTAGAAAGTAATTAATAATTAGGGTGGTTTCTAAGAATTAAGTCGAGGCTTTGGAAGCCTTTGGCTGTGCCTTCGACCGTACAAGTCAAGGGGTTATCAACCACATAAGCAGGAATACCGAGTGCAACGGTAAGATATTTGTCTAAACCCTTCATTAGGGAAGTGCCGCCGCAAAGGGCAACACCACGGTCAATTACATCTGAAATCAGTTCTGGTGGGGTTTTCTCGAGTACTCGCCTGATGGTAGTGACGATATCTTCAAGAGGCGATTGGAGCGCATCCACAATTTCGTTTGTGCTCAAGGTGGCAGGTTTTGGAAGACCAGAAACCTGGTCCTGCCCTTGAATGTCCATCGTTTTTTCTTCCTCCACAGGCAATGCAGAACCAATTTTGATCTTCAACTGTTCAGCGGTCGGTTGTCCAATTACCAGGCCATACTTTTTTCTGACATATGAGGCAATGGCATCATCGAGGCGCAAACCCGCAACCGGGGATGTTTCCGCGCTTACGATACCCGTCATCGAAATAACAGCGGCCTGTGTTGTTCCCCCGCCAAGGCTGATGATCATGTTTCCGGTGGGGGAGTTGATTGGTAAATTAATCCCTATGGCGGCTGCCAAGGGCTGCGGAATCCAATTGACTTCCCTTCCCCCAGCTCCAAGGCCAGCTTCCTGTACCGCACGGCGTTCAACACTCGTGACGCCGTAAGGCACGCTGATGAGCAGCTGAGGTTTAAAGAAAAGTGTAGGTCCTGTGACCCTGCGAATGAGCGTCCGCAACAGTATTTCGGTCAACTCGTATTCAGCAATCACACCGTTTCTGAGCGGGCGGATGACTTCAATCGAGTCCGGTACACGGCCCATCATACCCAGAGCGGTGGTACCGAGTTCAACCATCTTCATCTCGTTGACTGTGATAGCTACTACAGTTGGTTCCTGCACCAGAATCAGGTTATTTTCCGCAATTTGCGTATGAAATGTGCCTAAGTCTATGCCGAGTTGTCGAGAGAAGCCTGCCATGTAGTTTCCGCTGTTTCTATAATTTGTTACTACATTTTACCATCGGGGGAGTTCAATGAGAAAAGTACTGCAGTGTTGTACGCAGCTTCTCTTCAACATCATCCGGTATATCCTTGGGAAGAGCCTGAATAGCCGATTGTGCCTCAACAACGCTGTAACCTAAACCGGTGAGAGCTTCAAGAACCTGATCATCAATGGGTGTTCCCGTTCTAATTTCAGTACCGTCCTCTGCTGTTCCAACTTTTCCTTGCAACTGGATAAGAATCTTTTGAGCCGTCTTCTTCCCAATTCCGGATACACGCGAAAATACTTCTGCTTGTTCACTGACGACGGCCCTGCGGATGGTATCCAATGAAAGATTGGAAATTACAGCCATGGCCAACTTGGGTCCAATACCCTCAACACCCAGGAAAAGCAGGAAAAAATGTTTCTCTTCAGCGGTCTGAAAACCATAAAGAGCCAGCAAATCTTCTCGCACAACCAGATAGGTATATAGAAAAATGGAATCACCTGCCTGGGATTCGAGCAAAATGTGCTTAGGGGCAAATACTTCAAACCCGATGCCATGCATATCAACAATCAAGGCATCATTTGTGGAATATTGGATTTTTCCGCTAATACTGGAGATCATGCTCGTGCCCTCTTTTGAAGATAAGTCTGGTAGGCAATTATACCTGTGGCCACTGCGATATTTAACGAGTCGCAAGTACCTGCCATTGGGATGGCAACCGTATCTGAACAGGCGGCAATAAGTGGCTCTGAAAGTCCTTGTCTTTCGCTCCCCATCAAAAGCAAACAGTCTGCAGGATAGGTAAACAAAGAGAAATCTTTGGCACCCTGATCGGAGGTTCCGATCGCCTTTAGATTTGAGTGCTCTCCCAGCCAGGCTAACAATTCATCGTGAGTAGTCTTGTAAATGGGAACCGCAAAGATAGACCCCATGCTGGCTTTGACTGCCACAGGATCATAAGGATCGGTGCTATTTTCCAACAGAATGATTCCTCTCGCACCCACAGCATCGCTAATGCGCAAGATGGTACCGAGGTTTCCAGGGTTTTGAATGGCTTCCAAACCGATCCACAGCCCGGTGGGTGGCTCTACCATATCACTTAGTTTCTGCCAGTTTTGATGAACAACGGCCAGGATTCCCTGTGGTTTCTCTTTCCTTGCCAGGCTATCCAGTACATTGGAGCTGACCTCAAGGAGGGGAATCCCAGCGGTTTCAGCTTCTTGCAGGGTTTGCCTGCCCAGGTTGCTAACCAGTTCCTCCGGGTTATAGACGATGCGTTCAATTATGGCAGATGATTGTTTTGCCTGGATAACAGCCCTTAACCCCTCGGCCAAGAACAGTCCGCTAATTGCACGGCCCTTAGAATCCAGTAAATTGCGCATAGATTTGATTGTTTCATTCTGTTTGCTGGTGATAAGCATTTATTCCTCGTCTCTCAGCAGTTGTTCAAGACGCAAGGTTGATAACCTGCAAAGAGCAATTGCCAGAGCATCAGCTGCATCGTCCGGTTTTGGGATGTAGTCCAGTTCAAGAAGTGTCTTAACCATCTCCTGGACCTGTTTTTTACTGGCGTGGCCATAAGAAGTAATTGCCAGTTTCACTTCGTTTGGGGAAAGTTCGGTAACGGGGTAGTGCCCTTGAGCTAAGCATAACTCAATTACCCCCCGTGCCTCGCTAACACGCATGCCGGTGGTGATGTTTTGTTGAAAGAACAATTTTTCCAGAGCGCAATAGTCCGGGTGGTATTTTTCCAACAATGCAGAAAGCTTTTCATACAGAAAAACCAAACGGCTGGAGGTTGTTCCTTCAGCCGTTGCATTAATAACACCAAATTCAAGGATTTCAGGGGTTGTGTCGTCATCGCTGGTGCGGATCAGTCCGTAGCCGGTTATCGCGATGCCGGGATCAAGCCCTAAAATAATCATGCGGCTTATTCAGCCTCCATGGCTTCCATAATTTCATCCGTAACCTTGAGATTGTGAAAAACGTTAGAAACGTCATCAGATTCCTCAAGGCTATCGATGATGCGCAGAATAGTCAGTGCAGAGTCTTTTTCGAGTTCAACATCCTGTTTTGGAAGCATACGTAAAGAAGCATCTTCAGGTTTGATGTTGGCTGCCTTGAGAGCATCGTTTATGGACTTGAAGGTTGAGGCATCTCCAATGATTTCTATGTAACCATCTTCTTCGGTCACATCATCTGCGCCAGCCTCTAGAGCGGCTTCGAATACCTTGTCGAAGTTCTTACCATCCGATTTGACATTGTATATGGCTTTACGGTCAAACTGCCAGGTAACCGAACCATTACTGGCTAAATCGCCGCCAGCACGGGAGAGTGTGTGGCGAATCTCAGCAACCGTGCGGTTGCGATTTTCAGTGACGCACTCAATGATCGCTGAAACACCCTTGCCCAAATAACCTTCATAGGTGATTTCTTCCAGTTCGCCAGCGGTTTTATCATCGCCAGTGCCGCGTTTGATGGCGCGATCAATTGATTCTTTGGGCATATTTTGCGCACGCGCGCGTTCGATGGCCAATTCAAGGCTAACATTCATGCCAGGATCGCCGCCGCCCTCACGAGCTGCTAATGCGACCTCACGTGCCAATCGCGTGAATACAGCGCCCTTTTTTGCATCTGCTGCGCCTTTTTTGCGACGAATTGTAGCCCAATGGGAATGTCCAGACATAAATCTTCTCCTTAAAATTAAAAGAATCGCGCTTGTTAAAGCGATTCATTATATCAGAAGGCCTATCCTAAGTATAGATAATTTATCCAGATAATTTATCCATGACGTATTATTTTCCCACTGTATCGATATAACCGAAAACCTGAAGTTCGAATTTGTGAAGATTAGCTAAAACTTAAGGTCACTCCTTGACTAGTCTTCTTCTGGAAGTAACCGTTCAAGAGCCAAAGTAAGTGCGTTAGGCCAAGCATCGATCGCATTTTCCTTATTCAAATTTGTTTTAGTCATCCAATTGAGGCCCTTTGGAGTCATTTCATCGCTCAATTGGTACAGTCCTTCTCTATCGATGCCTTGCAAGGTTTTTGTGAATGCCAGGAATAAACTTGAAGTATACGCGTTAGCAAAATCAGCAGGTAAACCCTTGCCTATTGCCCATTCGACAATACTATTGAGAAGAGTGTAAAAAGAGGCTTGAACAGATGTTATTGCTTGAAGAATCCGGACATTTTCGTAACTGTCGACTGCAAAAACTTCACCAATCAATTTCAGTAGTTTCCTGGCTTCTAGCTCATCTGGAAAAAGCACAACAGGACCATGGCCACGGGCTGCAAAACTCATCGGAATGGCATGAACAAGCAAATCGACGTTTCCTATCCAATTCCTTAATGTTTCAAGTGTAAGACCTGCGACAAGATTAATGACTTTGTGCCTCTCACAAAAAACAAGTGGCTTAATAGCCTCTTCTGCTACTTCTGGCTTTACACACAAAAATACATAATCGGCCTGGTCAACAACTTCCTGATTATTTTTAGCAATGCTCACATTAAGTGGGTATTTTTCCAGCAAGTATCTCGACCGTTCAGCATTTCTTGGAGTAACTACAACGTCCATTCTCTTATCTTTGGTTAAAAAACCATCTACTAAAATTGTTGTGATACCACCGGTACCAATAAAGCCAAGTTTCATTTTAGATCCTTCCCAAAAATTCCTTGTTGACTTAGTCATCATGATATCTTTTATACATAGATATCTTGGCGATTTCACAACCTGGCCATGATGATTAATTTCAGTAGTATCTAATTTACTTTACCAGCCTCAAAAATTCAAATTGATTTTCTTTTTTGATCAAGCTTTGCAATTTATCCATTCCATTGTCGGGACTTAATGATTATGCATCTCGCCGATATATGTAGATAACCAGGTTAAGAAGCCAAATAAAAACCGAGCCTTCCACTTCGAAAGACTCGGCATTTGTTACCTATACTAGTCGCGATAATACTTCTGTCAGTGAGAAATCACCCGGAAATTGACAGCGAGAAATTCTGTTTACGGATCTGGTACTTGGCATTATGAGCCAAAACCTGGTTAACATGTTGAGCAGGCACATCCACCATCGTGCTACGGGATTGGATGGAAATCCTACCAAGGCTTGACCCGGGGATATTCGCGATTGAAGCAATGGTTCCAACTACTTCGCCGGGACGAATTCCATTCATTTTTCCAAGGCGCATTTCCATGCGGACCATACCAAGTTCCTCGGCTTTTCTACCAGTGGAGCGCCCCCGTGATGAGGGTTGACCGTTGGACCGCTGGCCTTCATGGCGGTCTGAGCGTTCCCGTCTTTCGAGGTGTTCCGATTTAACCGGCAATGGGCTGGTTTCGTCAATAGGGCGTTGTTTCTCTTCGGCGCGGGCAATTTTTAGAGCCACAGCAGCCAAATCCAACGGATCGACACCGGTAGCCACAAGGCCTTCCACAAGCGCGCGTTCTTCCTTCATTCCCTTAAGTTGCAGCCCCAATTCAATTTTTGCTATCAATTCGTCCGTGCGTTTGAATTTAATATCTTGTGTTGTCGGGATCTGTGCCTCGGTCATGAGTTGCTTGGTAAAGCGCTCAATATCACGAATGGTTCGTTTTTCAGAGGGCCGGGCCAGAGAAATCGCCACGCCACCGCGGCCTGCCCGACCTGTGCGGCCAATCCTGTGCACAAAGACTTCCACATCATCCGGGAGATCAAAATTAAAGACATGAGATATGCCTTCCACGTCCAAGCCTCTTGCGGCAACATCCGTCGCCACCAAAACCTTAACCTGCCCTGCTCTAAAACGCGCCATGGTGCGTTCACGCGCATCCTGGCTGATATCTCCACTCAGAGCTTCGGAAGGAAAGCCGCGCATATTAAGCTCATTGACCAAATCAGCCGTGCGTACCCGTGTTCGGGCAAAGATTAGAGTTGAAGTGATGGTTTCCATTTCAAATAGACGGGTCAGAACCGCCAGTTTATCGTGCTCGTTGACCATGTAGAAGCGCTGTTCAACTGCCGCTACAGTCACCTGAGGGGCCGCAATGCTGATGGTCTGGGGGTTATGCAGGTACTTTTCCGCGAGTTGGCGGACGCGTGATGGCAGGGTAGCAGAAAATAAGGTCGTCTGCCTATTCGCAGGGGTTGCTGCCAAAATACTTTCAACATCATCTATAAAACCCATCGAAAGCATTTCATCAGCTTCATCCAGCACTACGGTTTGGACTTCTTCCAACTGCAATTTATTTCGTTTGAGCAGATCCAGCAGGCGGCCAGGGGTACCTACAACAACCTGAACACCGTTCCGCAATTCGTTTAGTTGTGGGCCGTAGGATGTGCCGCCATAAACTGCCAGAACACGGGGTTCACTGAATTTCCCAAGAGCTTTGATCATGTCGTGTGCCTGCAGGGCAAGTTCACGAGTAGGTACAATCACCAAGGCTTGTGGCAACAGTAAATTGGGGATTAGATTATTTAAGATGGGAAGCGCAAAAGCAGCAGTTTTTCCGGTGCCAGTTTGAGCCTGGCCCATTACATCCCGCCCAGATAGCATCAAGGGAAGGATCCCTTCCTGAATTGGGGTTGGCTCTTGGTAACCCAGGGAAGTGATAGCCCGAATTAGTTCAGGGCGTAAACCAAATTGGTCAAAATTAGTAGTCATTATTGCTCCATTCCTGTTCAAAGCGCAAGAAACAACAATCCCTCAAACGCGTTGAGGTCGAGTTCCTACGACTATGTTATTCGCTAAGGGGAATGTTACGATGACCCTAAAAATTTATTCGTGCCAGAGACAGCTCCTCACGGTGCTGCCCTCCCAACAAAAATGCCTGGGTATCACCCAAAGGCATCATCTGGACCGTCCTAAACAAACTCCCATACAAAATTCTCACCTGAGAACTGCATGAGTTTACCACTATCTTTCTTTTTGTGGGTGAACTGTGAAATCTTTCTGGGTAAAGGAGGTCAGCAACCATTGCCCTCTTTGAAGGGATTTTATATTCTAATTTGTCTAGCCAGAATCTGTTCAAGGCGAATTTTTCTCTTCAGGAGATCTCTGCGTAACTGCCTGGGTTGCGCTGTCTCAGGAAGATTGAGGTTAAGGGCAATGGCTTTTAGCGTTTTATCAAGCGCGAGGTTGTAATCTTTTTTTTGATGCTCGTAGTATTTGGCCAATTCAATTAGTGCAAACACCAAATTGCTTGAGGCAGCCTCTTCCCACAAAGGCACTGCAGAATTCCAATTTCCGCGGTGTTTATGGATATCTGCCAGTCGAAGCAAAGCCGTTGCCTGAGCTTTACTATCCCCACCCAAAGCATTTCCGCTTTCGTAGAGCTTGATGGCCATTTCTTCATCGCCAAGGCTTCCCATCAACCGTCCAATGCTCACATGGTCGCTGGCATAAGCCTCAGTTTGACCAAGCGGATCCTCAAGCAGATCGTTTAGCGTAGAAAAAAGGGCAGCCAGGCTTACAACATCATTTTCATTGTGTTTAAATATACCCTTAAGCGGTGTGGCATCTGCTGAATGCAAGTAATCCATGTAAATTTCCGGCACCAAATAACCTGGCACTTCATCCGGGTCGCGGTCCAGACCCAGGATGTGATGTTCAATATTCCCAAGATTGCATTGGTCAAGCCGGGCTTTCCAGACCCTGCGCGTGATGGGCAGCAAATCAAAGTGGGGCAGTCCTTCAAATGGACTGCTCATGCCGTTCAGAACAAAGCGAGTGTTCAGGATCGGAAGGTCGAAAGCTTTACCGTTGTAGCTGACAATGGCTTTTATTTCACCGCAGAAGTTGCTAAGGGCGGTTAGAAGAGCACCCTCTTCAGCTGGATTCTGCAGGAAGAATTGTTCCAGAACCAAGTCGCCAGCTACAAACCTGGCTGCGCCGACCATAAAAGCCATAGTGCCTGTGCCACCAGAAAGACCCGTGGTTTCAGTGTCAATAAACACAAAATCGTCATAGTCAGCCAGCTCAAATCGTTCCAGTCTGGCCCATTGCGCCAGACGTGAAATTTCCTTTCCAGGTTTTATCTTTGATTTTCCATGCTGATGCACTGAAGGATAGATATGATCCGATGAAAATACTGCTCCCAAGGCCGTTTCCAGGAATCGCCCTTGCACAACCCTATCGACAGAAACCTTCAGTTTAGATTTTGAGATAGGTTCTCGCTCAGATCCTAATCTGACCCCCAATCGTTTTAATTTTTCGGTTAGATCACCCCAATCGGTCACTGCAAACTCCTGAGTAAAGCTAAAGCATGGGCTTTTCCGCCAAATCCTTCTTCACCCATGGGGCCAACACAGGCAGGGCAGCCATCCTGGCAGGGGCATTCACTGACCATCTGCAGTGCGCCCTGCATGAGTGTTTGATGCTGCTCAAACAAGCGCTGAGAAAGGCCAATGCCTCCTGGGATCTTGTCATAGATTAAAATGGCGGGGTTGCCGTCGTTCAGAACTGATTTGGCCTCAGTCAGGGTTGATAAATCTTCATGGTCGCACATCACCAAAAGGGGTGCAAGATTACGCAGGGCATATCCAGCCCCTGCCAGTCCACTGCGGACCCGCACAGAGAGTTCAGCTTGTTGATGACAACTGTGGCACAAAGTGACCAGATTGGATGCAGCATTAGCAAGCACGGGGTCCTGGAATGATTTGAAAGGCTGCAAGTGATGAATGTGCAGTTGGGAAGGCTCAGGGCGAGCCCCGCAACCCCTGCAAGTGAAGCCATCCCTGGCAAGGATCTTCTGCCGAAGTCCCGGCCAGACTGCTCCATAATCATTGGCATCCGAAAGCCAGAGACCGTCGCTACGCAAACTATCGATAATGCCCTCTCCAAGCTTGATCCAGAAGCCCATAGTCTCGAGCCGGTGCGGGGGCAGGTCAATCGTGCCGTGGCCGATAATTTCATTTGTCAGCCAGCGGTACTTGCGGTAGCCGTTAATTTGCATTAAAAGACGGATATCACCCAGGGCTTTGCTCCAATCCTGATAATCTTGCGACGCTCGGGCTTGAAAATCTTCAATAGTCGTATCCATAGCTGGGATGGTGTAATACTCACTCTGACGTTGGGTTAATGTGCACTCGCCCTTTTCAAGATCCAGTTTTTCAACGTAGTAGGACTCTCCCTCGTGCAAGTAAATTGCTTCTGGATGCACCAGCCAGGAAGCGCTGGACGCATCAATTTCGCCGATTACTTCAGAGCCTTCCGCGTAGACATTCCGCAAGGTAACAACCGAGGTTGAACTTGAGCGTAGGCTCACAGTAGCCGAGGGGTACTGATCCGCCACCCAAAAATATTTGTTTGATTGTTTCAAAAGCAATTCATTAGCTACCAGAACTTCCAGTAAATTCTCAATCAGGTCTTGAGGCGCTAAACCGAACCGATCCCCGATACTCATGGGCAATTCAAAACAAGCACAGCGTAGATGCTGCAGCAGGATACTCAGATTGTCCGGGTCAATCAGTACCGCCTCCGGATTGCGCTCGGTCAAATATTCCGGGTGGTGCGCCAGGTACTGATCCATGGCATCAGGGGCGGCCAGGAGCATGGCCAGCGAACTCTGTTGTTTTCTTCCCGCGCGGCCGGTCTGCTGTAACGTGCGGGCGATCGACCCCGGATATCCAGTAATGAGCACGCTTTCCAGTTCGCCGATATCGATACCGAGTTCCAAGGCAGATGTGGCCACAACCAGGCGGATCTTTCCATTCTTGAAACCATTTTCTATCTCACGACGATCTGCCTTTAGGTATCCAGAACGATAACCGCGAATGAGGCTTCGGCTTGCAAGGCCAACGCCATCCTGAAGATAGGTGAGGATCATTTCGACTGTTCGGCGCGTGCGGGCGAATATGAGGCTTTGAATGCCCGCCGAGAGAAGTTGCTTGGATAGATTAATGCTGGTCTGAAGTACGCTTTTGCGAATCCCCATCTGCTCATTAACCAGAGGTGGATTGTAGATTAAGAAGTTCTTTTCCCCGTGCGGCGATCCATCCTCGTTAAGGATTGCTACTGGCATCTCGATGAGTTTTCGGCTGAGTTCCTCGGGATTGCCGATGGTGGCGGAGGTGAGCACAAATTGGGGAAAAGCGCCATAAAATGCTGCGATGCGCTTGAGTCGGCGGATCACATTGGCTATGTGCGAACCAAAGACCCCACGGTAGGTGTGCATTTCGTCGATGACCACGTAACGCAAACCGCTTAGGAAGCGTTTCCAATTTGTGTGGTGTGGAAGAATGCCCTGGTGCAGCATGTCGGGGTTCGTGATCAGGATGTTCGCGTTTTTGCGGATGTCGGACTTGTGGTGACCAGGGGTATCTCCATCGTAAATACCAACCCTCACCACCTCAAACCCCTCAGAGTCACCAATAAGGGTCTGAATATGCTTCACCTGGTCTTGCGCTAAAGCTTTAGTGGGAAACAGGTATAGAGCGGTGGCGGAGCTGTCCTTAAGTAAGGTATCCAATACCGGCAGGTTATAACACAGGGTTTTGCCGCTTGCGGTACCGGTAGCAATCACCAAGTTCTCGCCTGCCTTCAGCAGTTCAAAAGCTTTGGCTTGATGCGAATAGAGGCTTCGAATGCCTTCTTTCCACAAACTCAAGGCAAGGGCAGGTTCCAGATCAAGTGGAAAATCTGCAGCTGAAGCAGGTTTTGGAGGAGTCCGCACCCAGCAAGCCAGGTTGGCAGCAATTTCAGGGTCTTCCTCCCAGTTTTTTATAAACTGTTCAATGTTCATTATTTCAAAGGTAATTGCTCTATTATTCTTTTATCTTGCGCGTAGATGAGATCTTCTTGCTCGCGTCTTTGATTAATAGGTCCATGATGGGATAAACCAATCCGCCTAGATGTGTTGCCAGCCAAAACATTAACTTGGCATTCCAACCCGGAACGATGACGTATTTATTTCGGGCTACATTCTGTAGGATAGTCTGAGCCACATATGTAGCTTGTAAGGGTTTGTCAGAACCAGCAAGGATAGCCGTCTCCGGTGGTTTGAATTGAGTTTCCCATGTTAACTGAGGCGTGTCCGTATCAGGGGGGAAGACAATCGAGACCTGGATGCCTTTAGGTTTTAGTTCGGCCCTGAGGGTATCAGTAAACCCTCGAACCGCAAATTTAGCACCGGAATAAGCGGTGTAGCCAAATGCGCCAATCACACCAGCCATGGATGAAATGTTGATGATGTGCCCGGACCCGCGTGTGATCAAGACAGGAAGAAAGGCCTTTGTTACATTCACCGTGCCTTGGTAATCAATATCCATGGTCCATTTGTAGACCTCAATGGGCAGTTCTTCCACATAACCAGGCCTGGCAACGCCCGCACAATTGAAGATGAAATTTGGCAATCCGACTGAGGATATGATATCCGATGCCACCGTTTGCATGGCGCAATAATCGGATACATCTGCACTGAAGGTAAGTATCTTCTGATTTCCAGATGTAATCATTGCTTGTAGTGTTTTCTGGGCACTGAGGAGCTTTTCCAGTTCTCTTGCCAGAAGTAAGACAGAACAACCGAGTTCAACAAGTTGACGTGCAATTTCAAAACCGATACCACTCGAACCCCCTGTAATCAGGGCTAACTTTCCTTGGTAAATATTTTTCACGAACTATCCTCCGCAACTCGCGCAATTGCCTGAATGGCAACTACCGCAACTATGCCCACTATTCAGGCTTTTGCCATTAGAAACCGAATTGACCTTTGAAAGTTGCCTGACGTTATTCAGGCTGCCGCATTGAGGGCAAGACCGGGGTTCGTCGGCAACTGAAAATGAGCGTAACTCCTCAAAGCGCTGTTGACAATCCTTGCAGAGATACTCGTAAAGCGGCATTTATTCGTTGGTCCTGATGCTGGGTTTGGCAACTTGGGTATACCGGCTGCGAATAGCTGGAATCAAGTATTCCTGGAAGGAGCGCTGAGCATCATAATCAGGCGACCAGCCCCAGTCTTTCTTGGCAGCAGAATCATCAATATCGTTGGGCCAGGTGTCCACAATTCCCTGGCGCTTGAGGTCAGGTTTAAAGTCAATTTCAGCCTTTGGGAAGGCAGATTTGGTAATATCCGCCAGTTCCTGGGCGGTTAGTGAAAAGCTGGTCACATTGTACGCAGTTTGAGTAAGTTTTTTTCTGGGTGCTGCTTCAAGATTAATTAATGACTTGATGGCATCGGGCATAACCATGAAGGGCAAGGTTGCATCCGGACGTACGAAGCAGTGATAGGCTTCGCCTTTGGCCGCGGCATGCAACATTTCAGGGCCGTAGTCACTGGTACCGCCGGTCGGGATGGTTTCTGCGCTAATGAGGCCAGGAAACCGCACACAGCGGAAATCCACCATAGGGTTGGCGTTGGAATCTGCTCCCAACTGCCGGTAATATTTGCTGTAATAGAAACCGATACGTTCAATGTAAAGTTTATTGCAGCCATACATCGTAGTGGGGAAGGTGTATTCCTCTTCCTTGAGTTTCCCCGTTTTGGATTTTTCGGCCCTGCTGGGAATACCATATGCGGCAATGGAGCTTGGGTAAATGAACTTCACCGATTCCCCTTGCCAGGCAGATTGTTCCACAGCCAATCGCAGCAGGTTCATAGTGCCTTCCACGTTGATCTTGTGAGCTGTCTCAGGATTAAATTCGGCTTTTGTTGAAAGGATGGAGGCCAGGTGATAAATCGAGCGAATCTGATGTTCAACAACCAGGCGACCTAACATGGTTTGATCCAAAATATCGCCAACCACGCAAGCTTTTACCTCGTCAGTCAGGCTTCTATCCAATGGGTTCACGTCCAAAGCGACAATTTGCTTGCCGGCTTTGGCCAGGTAATGAATCAGCCCATGCCCAATTTCACCATTTGCGCCTGTGATAAGGACGACTTCATCACGCATATTTCTCTCCCAACATCAAATTCCGGACTCCATCCAGTTGAGCTTCGTGGAGACGGTTCCAGTAGATTTTACTGCATTAAGGCCTTCCCCAAAGAGAAATATATCAGACCTTGATGTAAAATAATTGAAGACCGAAACAGACCCTATGAAAATTTCACAGCCTTATAAGGCCTTTTTAGTATTACTTAGCCTCGTTTTTCTCCCTTCGTGCGTGCAAGGTCAACGATTTTACGTACCTAAAACACCTCCATTCTTGCCCAACCTGGCCACATTGCCGGCTTCAGCGCTCTCAACTCAGGCTTCTCCGGTTATAACCACTGGCACTGAAGGTTTAAAGATTGGTCAAATACAGGGAAAACAACACCGCTCACCTTATGATGGACAGACAGTAACCAATATTTTGGGTGTGGTGACTGCCGTGCGGGGTGACGGATTCTTTATTCAGGATCCACAACCAGATGGAGACCCTTATACCTCTGATGGTGTTTTTGTTAAACCCACTGGCTATTGCGACCCAGTTATTGGTAATTTGATCCTGCTCCCGAAAGCAATTGTGCGTGAGTTCAATCCAGCGGGCGTCGGTGAAAACTCGCTGACCATAACCAACCTCGTGGCAGAGAAATGCAATCTGCAAGAAAAATCATATCCTGTCCCGCAGGCCTTAGTCATTGGGGAAGGCGGTCGCATCCCTCCCAGTGAAATTATCGAAAACGACACCACCGGTTATGTTAGCCGCAATAACACCTACGATCCCGATGAAGACGGCTTGGATTTTTATGAGAGTCTTGAGGGCATGCTTGTTCAGGTCCAAAACGCCATCGCGGTAAGCACCAAGGATGGTTACCGCAATGTCAGTGTGGTCGGTGATAATGGCAAATATACAAACACGCTATCCTCAGAAGGAATTCTAGTGATCCGGGAAGGTGATATTAACCCTGAGAGGTTGCTGCTGGATGACGATTTCACCGTTATGCCCAATATTTATGTAGGCACCCGTTTTACAGAGCCAATAATTGGCATTATCGATTACAACTTTGGGGAATACAATCTGGAACCCACAAAACGCCTGGTTTTCACTCAAAATACGCCCAAGGTCCCAAGTATTGGGCAAAGTTCTACAGTAAATGAACTTTCTGTAGCTACTTACAACGTCGAGAATCTGGACCTGGTGGTTCGTCCTGACCGTTTAAAACTGCTGGCTGACGAAATTGTTCGTAATTTGGCCTCACCTGATGTGCTAGCGCTGCAGGAAGTGCAGGACAACGACGGTGTTATAGACTCCAATGTTACGAGTGCTACTGAGACCATCAAGGCCATCGTTGCAGCCATTCAAGCGGCGGGCGGTCCAACTTATCGCTGGGTCAACATCGACCCTGTGGATGATGCGGATGGTGGCGTACCCGGCGGTAATATTCGCCCGGTTATCCTTTATCGCGCTGACAAGGGTATTGATGCTGTCAATTGGAATCCGGCCAAGTCTGACCAACCGCTCAACATTAAGAATCAAAATGGGAGCATCCATCTTTCAAACAATCCAGCCCGCCTGGGAGTTGGAAATTACTTCTTTAATGGCAGCCGAAAACCACTTCTGGTTCAATTTAGCTACCAAGGTTCGTTCTTTTATGTCATCAATTGCCACTTGAAGTCCAAGAGTGAGGATGGGCCATTATACGGAGAAATTCAACCACCGCCTCTTGAGACCCTTAACCAACGCAACGGTCAGGCGCAATTTATTGCCGAGATCATCTCGCAGATTCTCGCGATTGAACCCAAAGCAAAAATCATCCTGCTTGGAGATCTAAACGATTTTCCATGGACAGAACCACTCAAAACATTGGAAGGTAGTGGCTTGCAGAACCTGATATTAAAGCTGCCTGACAATGAACGCTTTAACTACTCATACTCCGGGATGGGGCAGGTGCTCGACCACATTCTCATAAGTAAATCACTTGAAAATTCAATCCTGGATTTCGAAGTACTGCATCTCAATTCAATCCAATTACCTGAGAAACAGTTGAGCGACCACGACCCGGTTTATGCTTTGATTAAATGGTCGAATTAATGATCTTGGATGAAAAATATTCCTGTCAGATATGATTGGTTTAAGATAAAATTTAGACTGATATTGATTTTGACTTGCCTTTTTTGGAATTATTGATCTGCAGATTTCTTGGAAAGATTACAATTAGCGCGGAGGCTAATGTTGACTGAGGAAATTAAGCCGAGGATTAGCAGGAAAAGGCATCGAAGCACTTTGCGGATGATTATCGTTCGCGAGCAAATTGAAGGTTATTTATTTATCCTTCCAGCAGCCATCATCATATTTGTTTTTGGTCTTTTCCCAATTGGTTATTCCCTCTACATGAGCATGCAGCAGTGGATCATTAATCGCACCGCCTTTGTCGGCGGCGCGAACTATGTCAAGCTCTTTGGCAGTTGGAATAACTTTGCGCTTGCAGTCCTGGGGATACTCTTCTTTGTAGCGGCATTTATGCTTTGGTCCAAAGGTTTTCGCTCCGAAAGGCTTGGGATTCGGCTGGGGCAATTACTTGGTGCCGTGGTTCTGCTCATTGGCGGGGCAATTTTCACGACAGGATGGTCGCAAATGTCCAAGACCGGTGACCCCGCCTTTCTGAGATCTTTGGTGGTCACCTTGTATTACGCCCTTGCTTCAGTCCCGCTTCAGATATTAATTGGCATGTTCATTGCCTATTTGCTCTACCAAGACATCAAAGGGAAAGATTTTTTTCGTTTGGTATTCTTCTTACCTTATGTGCTTCCATCGGTTGCCACGGCAGTTGTGTTTCAAATCATTTTCTCCAAGAATGAGTACTCTTTCGCGAACCAGGTGCTTGCGTTCTTTGGGGTTAATGCATTGAAATGGACTTATGAACCAAAAACCATACTTGCACTTTTAGGGATTAACTATAAAGGATTTTTGGCAGGTCCCAGCCTGGCTTTGATTACGATTGTCATCTTCGGATTGTGGACCTTCATTGGTTACAATGTGGTTATTTTTCTAGCAGGGCTAGGCAATATTCCCAAAGAAACCTATGAAGCCGCAGAAATGGATGGGGCCACAAAGAGTCAAATGTTCTGGAAGATCACCATGCCCTTACTCTCTCCAGTTACTTTTTATCTCACTCTGATTTCATTCATTGGTACTTTTAAAGCTTTCAACCATATCTTTGTCATGCGCACGACTGCTGCCAAAGCCACGGTGACTACCACCAGCCTCTTGATCTTTGACCGGTTTTATACGGACGGTAACTACGGCATCGCCACAGCCATGTCCATCGTTTTGTTCCTCGTGATTCTCGGACTGACGTTTGCTCAAAACCAGATCATGAAAGAGAGAGTTTTCTATGGTTGAGCCAGATGTCAAAAAAGTAAACTTGAGTCCCAAAATGCCAACCTCAGGTGTTGGGATTAAGGCTGACCGACCATTTTTGAACCAATTGATTATCTATCTCATCCTTATTGTTGGGGCGGTAATTGCCCTTATTCCGTTCTTCTGGATGATTTCGAATTCCCTGATGACCTTCGGTGAAACGATTATCAACAAAATTCTGCCGGCAACTCCACACTGGAAAAACTATCAAGATGTGGTTGAGCAGATCAAACTTGGTAAACTCTTCCTAAATAGTGTGCTGCTGGCAATGGGGACCATCGCCGGGCTACTCTTCACCTCAATTCTAGCCGGGTATGCATTTGCATCTATCAACTTCAAAGGCAAAGATACAATTTTTGCGATTTTCTTGGCAACCATGATGATCCCCGAATCTGTTACATTATTGCCCAACTACCTGATGGTTCAAAACCGAATCTTGCCGATGCCAGGTGGTTCTTGGATGAATACTTACTGGGCATTGACTGTACCTTTTATGGCTAACGCTTTCAGCATTTTCCTGCTCAGACAATTTTTTGCCCAGGTGCCTAAAGAACTCTGGGATGCTGCCCGCATGGATGGGGCGGATCATTTACGCTATCTTATTCAGATTGTATTGCCTATCAGCAAGGCACCTATTCTTACTGTAGTTCTTTTTGCCTTTACTGCATCCTGGAATGCATTGCAATGGCCACTACTTGTGACTACCAAGGAAGTTTGGCGACCAATGGTGTTGGGGCTTTACTCATATATCAATGGGGAAGGCGGTCCACAGACTAATCTTTCCATGGCCGCGGCAGTCCTAACAATCATTCCTATCCTGGTTTTCTATTTCCTGGTGCAAAAGCAGTTTACACAGGGAATTGCTACCACAGGCTTAAAAGGTTAAGATACACTATAGATATTACGGGTGTCATGTTCCCGTGAATCAAAAACAAACATAAATATGTGGAGGTTTTAATACATGAAGAAGAGTTTTCTAGCCGTCTTTGCAGTCCTGATGATTACAGCTTTGGTATTGGGTGCTTGCGCCCAGCCCACAGTTGCTCCCACCCAGGCTCCTGCCGCTGAGCCCACTAAGGCTCCTGCTGCCGAACCCACAAAAGCTCCCGTCGTCGAACCCACCAAGGCTCCCGTCGTTGAGCCCACCGCCGCTGGTCCTGTTTCAGCGTTCAAAGATGTTGTACCTGCCAAAAATATCGTTTACTGGCACAACCAGACCGGCCCCAAATCTGAAGCCCTGAAAGCTTTAGTTGATGAATTCAACAAAACCAACGAATGGGGCATCCAGGTTGAACCCGTTGAAGCTGGCAGTTATGCTGACATCTACAAGAAGATCCTGCCAATCTTGAACACCAAAGACGTACCGGACATCGTTGTTGGTTATCAGAACAATGTGGCTACCTACAACCTAAACAACTCCATTGTTGACATGAACCCCTACATGAACGATCCTGTATATGGTATTTCTGAAGCAGACCAGAAGGATTTTGTCCCCGCCTTCTTCGCCCAGGATGTTTACCCCACCTATGACAACGCTCGTTTAGGTATCCCCCCAAACCGCTCCATGGAAGTCCTTTTCTATAATGTGGAATGGCTGAAGGAACTCGGTTACGATAAAGCCCCCACTACACCTACTGAATTTGCTGAAATGGCTCTCAAAGCCACTACTCAAAAATTCTCCAAAGCCAAGGGCGAAAAAGCCAAGGGCTTTGAACTTTGGGCTGATGATGCTTCCCACTTTGCTGCCTGGGTATACGCCTTTGGTGGTGACATCTATGATTCTAAAGCCAACCAGTTCACCTATAATAATGAGGCTTCCGTACAGGCTGCCACCTTCTTACAGGACATGTACAAAAGTGGTGCCGCAGTCTCCCCCGATAAGCAATATGCTGACCAGGGCGACTTTGGTAATGGCGATCTGCTCTTCTTCATCGGTTCTACCTCTGGTATCCCGTTTGTAATCTCAGCTGTCAAAGACGGTGCCGCATTTACATGGGATGTTGCTCCATTGCCCCATACCACTGCAGAACCCGTTCAGAACATTTATGGTGCTTCCGTCTCCATACCCAAGTCTGGTGACCCCGCCCGCGAGTTAGCCGCATGGCTATTCCTGCGCTGGTTTACCACCCCTGAGGTCAATGGCAAATGGGCCGCTACCTCCAACTACTTCCCCTCTCGCCAGTCCGCAGTTCAGTTCCTCGCAGACACCTTCGTGAAACTGCCCCAATTCAAGACTGCCTACGATATGCTGAAGTTCAACAATAAGTTTGAGCCCGCAGTACCCGGTTATGATCCTATTCGTGTCATGGTCGGCGAATCTGTGCATAAGTTCATCGATGACACCACTGTAGATGTCAAAACTACACTTGAAGAACTGAACACCGGCGCTAATGCAAAATTGGCCGAGTTCATGTCCCAGATCAAGAAATAAGCTTTTGTTTCAACGAATGCCTCCCAATTATCGGGAGGCATTTTTTTATTCCGACCATGCAAGTAAAATAATTTTTGTTTGATGATGTTTTTTAGCCATTTTCGATCTGTCAGAAGTTCATTCATTTGGGTGTGTGGAAGCACATTCTAAGAATATTCCGACAAATGCAAGATATGCTATACTCACGTTACTGGGGATGCCAGGTCTCGACGGGAGACACGGGTCCCGGATTGCGAGCCGAGAGGTACCGACCTCGTAAAATCCGTACACAATACAAGTGCCAATAACACTTCGTACGCTGCTCTTCCCCTCGCTGCATAAGCGATAGGAAACAGCTTGATCTCCTAACCGAGGTCACGTCCCCTGGTTCGTCTGCCTGACCGGTACCAGCAAGGATGTCATAAAGTTAGGCTGCTGCTCATCACGCTGTGGGGTGAGTTTAAGATGACTTTCGGGTCTGAACAGATAGTTTGTCAGTCGTTCGGTTGTTTGACCTGCTGGCAAGCGAGACCGAATAAACAACTACGCTCGTAGAGATTCGGAGGTTCGATCTTTCGGACGCGGGTTCGATTCCCGCCATCTCCACTAAATGGACATTGCACGAACACCTATTATTTCAAAAGCGGTTTTGCCGTAACGGTGTGGCTGTAGTGTCAATCAGAAACAGCAGTTAAGGTAATTAACCTTGGCTGCTGTTTCTTTGTGTGCGCCACGCAGGGCGCTTCACTTGACGGTGAAAGTCCGTTATGGGGGTATGTAGCGACCAACCATTAGCCAAGGGCAAGGGTGTCCACAGCGAGGTGGAATCTGGAGGACGCATAGAACTCATACGAGTTCATTTGGCAAAGTTCCGGCCCGAGGAACACGAACAACATCAGGCACAGAGCTTGGGATGAGGCTGCATGACAAGCCAAAGTCCAAAAGCTATACAGTAGCTTCGACAAGGCTGTTATTCCGATGGAAAAAATGTCTGTCTTCCATCTCTACCGCGCACGTGAGTTGATGATGAAAATCGTTGTATATATCCCCTAGAACAAATACGATGAGAGCATCGGGATACGCTGATACAAGTCTCGGCAATCTCTTGAAGAGTATGGAGCATATGCCCCTGAAATGTAACGGTTTTGACCTCGAAAAGCGCAGCAATATCAAGGCCTCCGGAGAGTGATTCAGTGGGGCCCTGTGTGTTTACCCTCGGAAGTCGGAAAACGGGCTCTAGCGCCTTACACGCGATTGGAGGAATCGAATGGCAAACGAAAGAAGCGTAGGGATGTATGACAAGTTTCCGAAAAGGAAGCGGATATAATCAAAGAGCGGATGGAACTGTTCGGCACTGAGAATAAAAGCGCGTTCCTCCGCAAAATGGCCTGCGACGGATATATTATCAATCTGGACTAGACGGCGCTCAAGGAATTGCTTTCGCTTTTGCTGATCACGTCCAACAACGTCAATCAGATCGCCATGCGATGCAACGAGGCGCGTAATCTCTATGAGACAGATGTCGATGAATTTCGCCAGAGATATAATTCTTTGTCTGCCGACCTGGAAAAGGTTCTGCACGACGTGGCGGAGTTGAATCAAGTCCATAGAATTCTGGCAGTCACATCAGGTCGGTGCGTCAGCTTGTGTCGATCTGTGCCGGCCGGTTTCGCCCATTTACATATCCAGCGTAAATCTAGTCAGCCGCTGCAACCTTGCTTTATTTTATATTGAAAAATGGTTTTAGGGATTCGTTGACAGAAGGATGGGAACCGTGAAAAAAGTGGAACAAGTCATCTACGATCTCATCGACAATGATCTCTATCACGCAGATGGAGACATATGGTGGCAATCAGACTCCCCTCTATATCTCATACAAAGTTCCATCAATCCCGCACGGGTTGGTTATTTTAAAAATAAATTATTCAATGAGCTGAAAGTTCATCCTCAAGGCAAATCTGCCTTGGAGGTTGGCTGTGGCGGCGGCATCTTGTGTGAAGAAATTGCGCGCATGGGTTTAGACGTTACCGGAATCGACCCTTCTGCGCATTCGCTGCAAATTGCGGCCAGTCATGCGAAGGCAAGCCGTCTTTGCATCAGCTATGACATAGGAGCCGGGGAGGCTCTCCCATACCAGGATAACTTTTATGATATTGTCTTCTGTTGCGATGTGCTGGAGCATGTGCGCGATGTGCCAACAGTCCTTTCGGAAATATTCCGTGTCCTTAAACCTGGCGGGATTTTTTGTTATGATACACTCAACCGTACGTTCTTGAGTAAATTGGTGGCGATCAGCATTTCGCAGGACTGGAAACGATGGGCCTTTGCTCCGCCGAATCTCCATGTTTGGGAGATGTTTATCAAACCGGAAGAAATGAAATCACTCCTGACTCAAAATCGTCTGGAATGGAAAGAACACATGGGTATGGGTTTTAATGTTTCGTTTTTTAAAATCCTTCATTATCTCCGGAAAAGAGCCAAAGGATTGCTTACTTACAAAGATCTCGGCAAAAGGGTTTTTATGATTGAAAGCAGAAGTATGGGCATCATGTATATGGGCTACGCCATCAAAAATCCATAATTTACGCAGTGACGATGAATGTATTGGCGCTGCATGGGACTGCCAAGCGAGGAATGAAGAATGAAAAAATCAATTCTGTCCGAAACAGCTCAGGCAAGGCAGGAAGCGTTGAAAACCGCGAAAAATTGCAGACATTTCGCAATGTGCAAAGTGGATTTCCTCGGAAGCGGGGTATGCGCATCAGGGCTGGAAAAGCAATATGTCAGCTTTTATCCCGAGGGCAGAATGGACCTTTATGCAGCAATCGCTGAGAATACGGTACCTGTCACTGAAAAATGTATAGAGATTGCAGACAGTTGCAATTTATGCGGGAAGTGCGACTACCAGTGTTACTTTGTGAATGAGATGCGTCCCTCGCTCGTCATGAAAGCACTGAAAGATTATATTGGCGAGTATCTAAAAAACGGCGGTAAGATCCTCCATACTCAAGACGATAAAATTCTTACTGAAATAAAAAGTATTGTCGGCGATTATTGGGCAACCAACGATCCCGCGGTTAGAATTACCTACCATCATGATCTTTGTCCTCATGTGACTTTCAAAATGCCGGCATATGTTGTCATGCCAAATTCAAATGAAGAGATTTCTTCCATTATTAAACTTTTAAGTAAATATAAAATTTCATATGTTGTACGCGGAAATGGCGCATCCAGTCATGGATTAGTGTTTAGCGAAGGGGTAGTCCTGGACCTTAACCGTATGAAGACTATTGATTTTGATGAAAAAAACTGGTCTGTAAAAGTAGGGCCGGGCATTGCCGCATTTGATCTTCAATCAGAAGCCAATAAACGCGGCTACAGAGTAAATACCGCTGAACCGGCTGCACTTGTTTGCGCCAACATCATGACCTCCGGTTTGCTTTCCACGTTTTCCACGACATATGGGGTATCGGCCGATAACTATGTCGACGCAGAGTTTATCGCACGGGACGGTTCATTTTTCAGGCTGAATGACCTTACTGCGCCTAATCTTTTTTCATTTCAAAACTCCATTTCAGAGCATGAGACTTTTGCCATATGCGTATCCGTAAGTATGAAACTTCATCCGGTTACGGATGACGAAGAGGGCGTTATCGTACCTTTTGCATCACTTGAAAACGCGCTTGATTTCTCTCAGGAATGTGCAATCCGGCATATCGGCCTCGCGATCGGAGTTCTAGGCAGCGAGTTCATATCCTCTTTCCTTGCCCCGACAAAAAAACTTGCTGTCGAAGCAAAAGAGGTTTTCACTGATAAATTGGGGATGCCATATCTTGTCCTACTAATCGGAGATAAGTATGCATTGCGTTCTGTCAGGGAGATGGGATATCCTGTCATAGACCAGAAGCTTTTTAAAACCCTTTATCAGGGATTGCCTTCTCTCAAATCCGCAAAATGGCTGGATTTATTGAAGGATCTTTCAAACGATGAACCCTTTTCCTATCTTCAGATCGGCCAATTCAGCGAACTTGCCGAAACAGCAATTGCCCCTTCTCCCGCTCAAATGACGAAGGACATAGATCCGCATTTGCGGCCTTTTTTTGAAAAGCTTTACGCCAGACCGGAGATGACCGATCTTGTCTGGCTGAATACGTTCAGGATACAGAGTTCACGCTATTGCCGGGAAAGACCTTGTGTGGCGCTTGTTTGTTTCCTCCCGATTGACACTTCATTAATTGCCGAAATTCAACGCGGGTTACAGGATATTGCCGAAAAGCATCACCTGAAAAACGGATTCGGATTTATCACGCCGATTGACAGTGGGAAAAGATGCATCTGGGAATATGATTACTATTTTGACCATAATGATCCAGATGAGGTTTCAAGGATTCAACTGGCAACCTATGAAGCTGGTGTTCTGCTGGATGGGTATTCCGAAAAAACCGGCACAATCAGGCAGGTTCGTTATGTCGTTAACCAGGGCTGCTGCAGGAAAGAAAACCTGCTGTACATATAATTCGCGGTGGAGGCAGCACAATGCATGATCACGTAGGCCGTTCAATTGTTCTCACCGGTGCGACGGGGTTTTTAGGGGCCTTTCTGATGGTAGGCTTTTTGGAACGAGGATATGATGTAACAGTTCTGGGGCGCTCCAAAATGGACATAAAGCTGTCGGACAGACTGTCAAATCTTGTCCGTTGGTTCAATATTGCCGATCCTGGAGAAAGGTTGTGCGCCATTGAGGCGGATTTCTCGAAAAGGCACCTGGGTCTTGATGACGAAGTGTATAGCCACCTGTGCGCTGCTACAGGTAAAATTATCCACTGCGCCTCGGACACCAGCTTTACGGAAAACAACAGAGCGCGGGTGATGGCAACCAATGTAAACAGCCTGCCTGCCCTGCTCGAGTTTGCTGCTGATGCACAGACCGAACACCTGTATTATATCAGTACGGCATATGCCTCTGGCATGTGCGAAGGCCTATGCCTGGAGACACCGATCACCTCTGAGTGTTTCACCAATGTATATGAGGAAAGCAAGGCACAGGCCGAAGGGATAATCACCCGCTATTGCGAGAACCATAGTGTGCCTCTTTCCATACTGCGGCCGTCAATCGTGTACGGACATTCGAAAACAGGCGGATCCCTGAAGTTCAACGCATTGTACTTTCCCGTAAAATCACTCTCCTACATTCGAGAGATCTTTATAAAGGATATTATCGATCAGGGTGGGGTGCGGTCCAAAAAATGGGGCGTCAGCCTGGGCAATGATGGCATATTACATTTGCCATTGACGGTATACCTGGGGTACAGGGGATCTGTGAACCTGATACCCATCGACTACTTCGTCGAAGCCGCTCTGTGTATCGTAGAACATCCTGGATCCAACGGCATATACCATATAACGAGCGACAATCCGCCGGACATGGCTACGCTTATAGAATACTCTGAACGGTTTCTGAGCTTGCGGGGCATCCATGCATTGTGGGGTCAAGTGCAAAGAAATCCTACGCCCAACCCGGCCGAGGAATTGTTGGACAGGTTTATCGAGCCGTATCGCCCCTATCTATCCGATAGGAGAATCTTTGATCGGAGCCGCACGAAAAGCATAACTTCCGGTCTTTCATCTCCCCTTTTTACCTATGATATCTATGAACGTTGTATGAACTATGCAGTAGATTGTGACTGGGGCAAGAAAGTCAGCTCTCCACGATAGCGCCTTGTCGACACTTAAACGGCGGGTAAAGGTCTTCTTCTTGAATAACCCCATGCCCAGACCACGGTAACTATCATCAGACCTAAAACCGTATATCCCAGGATACCGTGCAGTGTAAACAATGTTCCAGCTGTACTGGCTTTAGACATCAAGACTGTTCCCTAAATATCGCAAACCAGTCCAATCGTATACAATGTCAAATTACTCACTGAGAGCGTCCTTTTGGGGCGATTGATGAATGTAGCCAAGGTGTAGAACAACAATGCTGCCGTTACAATGAGAACAGGTACTATCAGTTGTGACATAAAAAAACCTCCAAAAAATAAGATGCATTACTCATGCGTTTTAGCTGCTGAGATCAGATTACGTAGGTCGTATTCAGTCAGAATTGGAATTTTAAGTTCCAAAGATTTCTGATATTTTGAACCTGGATCTGCTCCTAACACAAGGTAATTAGTTCTGGAACTAACAGAGCCACTTACTTTACCACCGTTTTCAAGAATATAGTCCTCAATTCCTTCTCTCGAGAAGGTTTTCAAAATACCAGTGACCACAAAAGTCATTCCAGCCAGCGGCCGAGGTTTACTCGCAGAGGGAGTCTGCTCAACTGGCCAAATATCCAAGCGCTTGAACTCAGTCAGAATCTGCTGGTTGGTCTCCACCCTGAACCAGTCATAGACCGAAGTAGCCAGGTTGGGGCCGATCCCTTCCACTTCCTGAAGTTCTTCCAAAGTTCCGCTGGCAAGATTGTCCAGATCGCCAAATCTTTGAGTCAATTTACGGGAAGCTACCTCGCCAATGCCATGAATACCCAGACCGATGAGCAGTCTCTGCAGGGTTTGGCTTTTGGAGGCCGCGATTGCTTCCAGAAGGTTATCAGCCTTCTTATCACCAAACTTTTCCAACTTAAGCAGGTCGTCTTTTTTAAGCTTGTAAAGATCGACCGCGGAGTGCACCAGGCCTTCTTTGCTCAATTGAGCCACAATTTGCTCGCCAAGGCCGGCAATATCCATCGCGCCACGCGAAGCAAAATTCTCGACATTGCGCGTGAGTTGAGCCGGGCAGGCTGCGTTCGGGCAATAGTAAGCCACTTGTTCAGGGTCTTTCTCAACAATGGAACCACAAGCAGGACAATGCGTGGGCACCATGTAAGGCATCTGGCTTCCATCCCGTTTTTCAGGTAAGCTTGCTAGGATGTACGGGATGACCTCGCCGGCGCGTTTGACCAAAACCTGATCGCCTACTCGTATATCCTTATCGCGGATGAAGTCAAAATTATGCAAGGTTGCCTGTCGAACAACCACGCCTCCGATACTCACCGCTTTCAACTGAGCTTCAGGAGTTAATACTCCTGTACGGCCAACGTTGACAATGATGCCCTCAAGTGTTGTTTCAACTTCCTGACCAGGGTATTTATATGCCAGTGCACCGCGGGGGTCTTTGCCAACAAAACCGAGGTTGGATGCCAATCGTAAATCATTGATCTTGATAACCACGCCATCCGCGTCATAAGGCCAATCATGGCGTTCCAGACCCTCCTGCTCGCAAACCTGGATAGCCTGGTCGATGTTTTTAGCATGCCAACGGGTTGGGTTTGTGGGAAAGCCAAGGGCGCTCAAGTAGTCCAGCACACCAATTTGTGTTCCAGGAGTCAAAGCGCTGCTCTCGACAATCTGATAACTAAAAAGCTTTAATGGCCGTTTCGCAGTAATTTTCGGGTCCAGCTGCCGCAAAGAACCAGCGGCTGTATTGCGCGGATTAAGGTAGGCTTTTTCCCCCGCCTTTTCAAGTTCAGCATTCAACTGCTCAAAGTCTTTCTTGAACATCAAGCATTCGCCACGCACAACCAATCGTTCGGGGGCTTTAGTACCGGACCTTACCGGAATTTTCAAGGGGAGAGAGGGCAGTGTCTTTAAGTTTTCAGTGATGTCTTCACCGACCATGCCGTCACCACGGGTGGCTCCTAATACAAAATAGCCATTTTCATAGTGCAACACAACGGTGAGTCCATCCAGTTTAGGTTCGAGAAGATAATCCGTTTGGCTGACTGCAGGGTCGAGTTTCAGTATTCTCGCGTACCAGTTTCGTGCATCCTGGCTGCCAAACCCATTTGCCAGGCTGAGAATGGGGCGTGGATGCTGCACTTTTTTAAACCGATCCAATGGTTTTGCCCCGCTGCGCTGGGTCGGCGAATCAGGACTGACCCATTCCGGATGGTCAGCTTCGATGGCTTTCAGGCGAGTAAAAAGTTGGTCGTAATCGTCATCGCTAATTTCCGGCTGGTCCAGGGTGTTATATAGGTAATTGTGATAATTGATTTCGCTGCGAAGCTTTTCTAGCTCTTGCCTTAAATCATTTTCGGCCATCTTTTCCTCCAACCTGTCAGTCTGCTCTAATTATAAAGGGGAGGCGCACGGAAATCGTTAACTAAAAAGTGTTCCTGGCGAGAATCGAACTCGCATGAACGGCTTCGGAGGCCGTTGCCTTATCCATTAGGCCACAGGAACAAGTTCGCCAATTATACTCATTTTCGGCCGCTTTACTCCTTCAGACCAGCCAGCATTTCTGGAATTTTGGCGATCAGATCATCACGCCTTAGTGGATGCCAATTGCTGCCATCGTCTTTAAAGCGCGGGATGATGTGGAAGTGGGTATGCCAAACGGCTTGTTGGCCATATTTGCCACAATTATTGAGGACTTGAAAATCATGAAAATTAAGCTTTTCCCGATAAAGATCCAAAACATTTCGCACCGCGCTTATAACGGATTGCAGATCTTCAGGGTCAATGCTCAGGATATCCCTGGAATGCACTTTCGGGACTACCAGCGTGTGATAAGGCGTGCGTGGGTTGGTATCCAGAAATGCCAGGTTATGTTCATCTTCATAAACGGTATAACTATGTGCCTTTCCGCTGATTACCTGGCAGAAAATGCAATTATCTTCCATCGCCATCCTCAAATATCAAATTAGTCCGTTCAAAATCGCAATCCAATGGGTCGATTCCCAGCAGCCTTACCAGTTCATCGGGCCGGCCAGTGTTACCTGGGGTGGCACTCAGGCGCACTTTTAGCACCTTACCGGCCTCCAGCCACTCTGTTTTCAAAATCATCGGCCTGAAATTCCTGATTTTTCCGCGATTTTCCATTTCCAGATAATCGGATTGCAGCAATTGGTCCAGGCGTTCCTCAATGACTGGAATATCCATTTCCAGTGGAAATCGAATACTAAAATCCGAGGCAATTAAACTGGCTTGCAGACTGGGCAACTGATTTGACACTTCCTGCAAATCAAGAATTCTGAGTTCTACAGGAAGGGCAGAATCCAAAGCTGCTCGTATCTCTGGCATTGGGAGCGTCCCGTTCATCCAAAAATCGAGCAATTCGGCCTGACTTGAATAACCGAGGGGGAGAGCAGAGGCCAAATTCAACCTCACCTTGGGGCTAAAACCCTGGCTGTAACGAATTGGCAGACCCGAACGCCTGAGTGAACGCTCGAAGAGACGCTGGAGGTCGATGTGCCCGGTGAAGCGCAAGTCTCCTATCTTGCAAAAAAGGACTCGTATGCGTATAGGTGTATCGTTCATTTTGGACATCCCCAATAATAATCTTGAGGGTCGGGACGAATTCCTTCAAAAGCGTCGAGAATCCCGCAGCGATAGCATTGACCCCGGCAGTCATCCCGGGTTCGGCCTTCCAGACTCAGTTTCCATTCTCTAAGCAGGTGGGTTTTATTGACACCCGCCGAGATGTGGTCCCAGGGCAAAATTTCAGTTTCGGAACGCTCACGATAGGTATAAAAATCCGGGTTAATTCCCATGCTCGAAAATGCATCCAGCCAGGCCTGCTTGTTAAAGCGTTCATTCCAGGCATCGAACTTGGCTCCATTTTGCCAGGCTTTCAGGATAACATCAGAGAGTCTGCGATCACCTCGCGATAGCCAAGCTTCAAATAAAGTCTCATCCGGTTTGTTATAACTGACCTTGATACCTGTCTTGTAACCTGCAATGCGTAGAAAATCCAACTTTTCCTGCAGCAGCGTGCTATTTTCAACGGGGAACCATTGGAAAGGAGTTTGGGGCTTTGGTATCAGACTGCCGATCCCCAGGCTAACGCGCACTCGATTCCCACGCATGCTCTTTCCCAAACGCAAAACTTTCTTGGCCAGTTCCATGATGGCTTCCACGTCTTCCATCGTCTCTGTCGGGAGTCCGACCATAAAGTACAGCTTAATACTCAACCAACCGCGCTCAAAGATGGTGCGCACGGTCTCCAGAAATTCGGCTTCATCCAAGGCTTTGTTAATAACCGCCCGCATGCGTTCGGTCGCTGCCTCAGGGGCAAGCGTAAAGCCGCCTGAAGGTTTTAATTCTTTCAGATTTTCCATTAATTCCACTGAAAAGGAGGCAATCCGCAGTGAGGGGAGGCTAACCTGTATTTGAGAATTACCGAACCGTTCCTGGACGCCCTTAGTCAAGTCCAGAATCTGCGTGTAATCTGAGGAAGACAGCGAAAGCAGCCCCACTTCTTCATAACCAGTGGCTTTCAGGCAGGTTTCCATGGTATCCAATACATCCGCCACCGACCTTTCGCGTACAGGGCGGTTGACAACACCAGCATGACAAAAACGGCAGCCGCGTGTGCAACCACGCATGATTTCGATAGCGATACGGTCATGCACAATTTCAATATTTGGTACGATAGGCTTCATTGGCGCTTGTGGCAGTTTGGCAACGATGCGCTTGAGCACTTGTTCTGGCGCGTGGATGTTGTTAGGTTTGAAAGACATAATTGTGCCGTCTTCGTTGTATTCAACAGCATAAAACGAAGGAACATAGACACCAGGTATTGCGGCCAATCGCTCCAAAAGGTCCACTCTGGATGAGCCGGCTGCCTTCCAGGCTTGATGGCAATCTACAACCTCCTGGATTACTTCTTCACCTTCACCGATGACAAGAGCATCGAAGAATGCAGCCATGGGTTCTGGATTGTAATTTGCCTGACCGCCGGCAATTATCAGGGGATGGCCTTCACCGCGTTCAGCGCTGAGCAGCGGTATGTCAGCCAAATCCAGGATGTTAAGCACATTCGTGTAAACGGATTCGTAAGGCAGCGTAAAGCCTAAAATATCAAAATCAGCCAGCGGACGTTTGTTCTCCAGGGAGAAAAGCGTTTGTTTGGTCTCTCGCAGCTTTGCTTCCATATCCACCCATGGTGCAAAACTTCTTTCTGCGGCCACATCCGAGCGTTTATTTAGCAAGTCGTAAAGGATGGCTAAACCCAGGTTGGGTTGCCCAAGATCGTAAATATCCGGAAAAATAAGAACCACGTGGGTCCTGACGGAATCCCAATCTTTTTTGACCTGGTTATGCTCTCCGCCAACGTAGCGGCCGGGTTTTTCCACACTTAATAGAATTTTTTCAATCTCTTTTGGGATCATATTATTCTTTGATAAACCGTTTTTCTTGTTGTACGGGATTGATGAGACTGCCAATGCCATCAATATGCACTGAAACTGTATCTCCGTCTACAATCTGGCTCACCCCAGCTGGCGTACCGGTGAGGATGATATCACCCGGGTTGAGAGTCATGACAGTGGAAATGTAGAGTACCAACTGAAGAGGATCAAAAACCATATCCCGGGTGGAACTCATCTGTTTGAGCGAGTTATTAATGTGGGAGGTGATGATGGCGTCGCTGGCCTCAAATTCGGTCTCGATCCAGGGTCCCAGCGGGCAGAAGGTATCAAAACTCTTGCTCCTTGCCCATTGATTGTCAGTGCATTGAATATCACGAGCCGTGACGTCGTTGGCGATGGTGTAACCAAAGACGGTGTTCTTTACTTCTGCAGCTTCCAGCCAACGGCTTTGCTTTCCAATAACGATCGCCAATTCTCCTTCAATTTCCACCTGTGCCGATTGTGGTGGCAAGATAATTGGAGAACCACTCGGGATGAGGGAAGAGGGAGTTTTAAGGAAAATCATTGGCAGCTGAGGTACTTCGCCATTCATTTCTGCCGCGTGTTCAGGGTAGTTCTTGCCAATAGCAATAATTTTGCTGGGCAGGCAAGGTACCAACAATTCAACATCAACCAGTTTAAATTCAGGTTCAAGCCGTCGGAAATCTCCAAATGGATCTCCTTGAATCTGGCCAACCTTATCCTGAAATACCCAGCCGTACTGGGCGCTCTCGTTCTTGGTTTTAAATCTGACTATTCTCATAATTTAGCGTATAATAGAGTGCCTCGGGCGGATAGCTCAGTTGGTTAGAGCGCATCTTTTACACAGATGAGGTCGCAGGTTCGAGCCCTGTTCTGCCCATTCCCTATCATACCGTAATTTGTTTCAGCTTTCACTTTTAATCTCTTCCATTTCACCCGGCACCATCATTTCAAAACCCTCATCAGAAACCGACTCCCCAGGTATTGACCCACGGTTGCAGTAAGAGCGGTATTTGCAATAGACGCAGCGTTGGATGATTTTGGTCCTCGGAAACTCGGTTTGAGTAGCAATTTCGTCGATTAATGCTTTGACCTCATTTTCATAGCGTCCCAAAGCTTTTTCATCTGGGGCGAACGTAAGTTCAAGATCAGGGAAATTAGCTTCCCAATACCTTATCGTTGGAGTTACAGTATCCGACCCCTGACCTGATTGATGCGCAACGGTGAGGTAAACCTTGGTCTGCATGGATTCCTGTAATTGGGTTCTGCCCGGTTTTTTGGCTGAAGTTTTCCAGTCGTAAATTGATGTCTGTCCACTCTCAAGGCACAGATAATCAAATTTTGCGGTCAGCCAATACTGCCCAAATAAGATTGAAACAGGAACCTCGGCAATGAAGTCAGTTTTTTCTTTCAGATACCCTAATCGGGTTCGAAAATTACTGAACCAAATAGGAATTCGGGGGTCTTTGCCTGCTTGCAGCCTCTCTACGATTAGACCCTCATCAAAACCCAACAGATAACGTTGAATAGCTTGATGGAAGTACTGCCCGGCAGCCAAATCGAGTTCATATTTTTCTGCATCAGCGTACTTCTGAGCTGGCCATGCCAGTTTCTGAAGATATCTCAGTTCAAACTGACGAGGACAGTTGAGATAGCTCTGCAAACTGCTTTGGCTAAAAGAAAAACCCTCTAAAATCAAAGTTGTTCTCCTTGCATCTGGATCAGATGCTTCAAGGCTAACGCTGGGACGTTTCTGCCGCCTCCATTGTTGACTGTGATTGTCAGAGATTTCCTTGCCCTGGTAATCCCTACGTACAGCACTCTTAAGCGCTCCCTGATATAGGTATCCCTGGCTGTAAAGGCTGCATAACCACTGTGGAAGTCCTCGAGGGGTTTGCCTGCCAGCAGCTCCTGCATCTGGGCCAAGGCTTCTGCCTGCAGATTAAGACGATCTTTGAGCACATAACTTTCGGCGATGTAGCTATCGGCAGGGTCGCCAGATGGAAAATCGTAGTTGCTGCAAGAAGTCAGATAGACCTTATCCCATTCCAGGCCTTTGCTTTTATGGAAGGTGGCCACAACCACTTCACCCGCGTGCGCATCGGGTTCAAAGCCACCTTTGTCCTCGCTGAATGAGGTGAAATTCCGCTTGTTTTTGGCAATTTCAATCAATTCCTGGATTAGGGCTGCCTTTGGGCTTTCCGGATTTTTTTGTTGCAGATCCTTGACGTAGACAGCCATACGGTAAACCGCGGCCGTTTCTGCTTGCGTCAGGTTCAGATCCATGGAAACAACCCGGATGATTTGGTCGAGCGGTAAGGTAGCAGCCTGGTGCCAGTCGTAGACCAGCAATCTAAATGCCTCAAGCAAATAGATCTGGGCATCGTCCAAACCGTAGTCACTTGCCTCTTGTTTCCATACCTGGTTGCTAGCTGGATAAAGGAAGCTTTCAGTCTGCTTTAGCCCTGCAAGCCACTTGCCGGCAGCCTCGATTAACTCCCAACGGTCTGCGTTATTCTGATCAGCGCGATGAATAACCTTAAAGGCAGCTCGCAAATTGGCTGGGAATTCAGGATAGTTGATGGCCAGCAGAATGTTAGCCACGGCTCCAGCAGAAAGCCGCACGGGTTCAGCCAGCCTGATTAACTCCGTACACACCGGCAGACCATCTTTGGCCAGAGTATCGCTTAGGACCGCTACACGTGAATTTAGTGTCGCCAAAACCGCGATCGTATCCTGCGGATGGGCAGCCCGGTAGGTGTTGATATCTTTGATTAGAAACCCGATCTCCTCCTGGGGAGTGAACAACCTTGCATTCAAGTTCAGGCTGTCGGGGCGATCAGCCGGATTCTGCTGCAAGTCACCCGTCGGGGTGGGCTTAATATGTGGCAAGGATAATGCGTCCCTGACGTTCATGTTGGGATGCCGGCTGCTTGACCAATCAATCAGGTTGTTCGCCAGTGAGATGACCGCCGGGCACGAACGGCCGGATTCGGGTAGATCCACTGCCCGAACATCGCTCTGCCGAATGAAACCCTTGAGCAGTTCCGGATTCGCGGTTGTAAAACTTTCATAAATCGCCTGGTTTGGGTCACCGACTCGAACCCAATTGCCGTCAGCACCGCAAAGCAATTCCAGGATCTTTTGCTGCAGGACAGAGGAATCCTGGGCTTCATCTTCCAAAACAAATGGCCAGCGATACTGCAAGAGGCTCAGCAGGGTAGGGTCATTTTGCAGACAGCGATAAGCCAGTGTGATCAAATCCGAGAAATCCAGCCCCACCCGGTTATTCAGCCCGGTCTGATAAGCTGAATAGATTTCATTACAGGCGTTTACAAGTTCAGTACCCTCTTCGTGCTGGTCTATCAGGAACTGCAGATCTGCAGGAGCCTGGCCCAGATCTTTCGCCTGTTGGATCCAGGCACCCGCTACATCGCGTATTAACTTTGGAAAGTCATCAATTTTGAACTTTTGGATTTGCCTGTCAGGGGCATCCAAATCCACCAAATCGTCAAAGAATTCCGGATGTGTTTTCAGGTAGCGATGCACTTCTTCATCCAGGATGGCGTTGGTTTCTTCGTTATCAACGATAGCATAGTCATTAGGTAAACCGGCCAATTCAGGACGAATATGGATAATGTCATTGGCGAGACCATGCAAGGTGCGCACGCGGTAGCCAAAGCCTTCTATCAACTTGGAGTCGTGCAAGATTTTACCAATCCGGCTGCTGAAGTTATCCGCGGCGGAATTGGTAAGGGTCAGGATTAGGATTTCCTGGTCGTCCTCCAAGTTCGCGGTCATGATCAGTTTGGCAGCCAGATGGGAAAGTGTCCATGTTTTTCCGCTGCCCGGAACCGCGGCCACGCCCATCTTGCCGGAACGATAGGCAAGAATTTTTTCCTGACTTTGTCGCAATTTGGTCTCAGGCATGCGTTTTCCCCCCGATAGCTCTGCGGAATAGTCCCTGCAAAACCTGCAAGAGCAAGCCTGTTTCCTGACTTCCCGACTCGTCGTAGACAGAAATACCTAAGAAAACCTTCTTCCGACATCGCGAGAGCAAACCCTGTACTGTATGCGTCAGGGTCTCTTTTGAAAGTTGGGCATCATCCGCGGTAGACCAAACTTGGCCAGACTTCCAAGACCGGCTAAGCACATAAGCCTGGGTGAGCGGCTGTTCCAGGCGTTCATGCCAACCATTGCTGCCGGTATTCATCCAAAATTGGTAATCCACAGCCTGGTTGCGCATCAAGAAACTCAGTACAGGCGTTATCAGAATGCTATCTTCATCTTGTTGGTCTTCTCCATAGATACCTGAGAGCAGCCCCTTTCGTACGCTCTGGATAAAGTAAACCGCTTTCTGAGTTTCCAGGCTATCGCCTTCCAGGGCTTGTTCAAATTTTGTAAAACTCTCGATCAAACGGCCAGCCAACCGGCCGGCTTCCACGTTACCATACAAACCGTAACCTGGCTGGGTCAGCAATTCGCCAAAGAGACGGCTTACAAACGAGCCAAAACTAGCATGTGGATCGAAATCTTGCAACCAGGACCGGATTTGGGTGTATTTGGCTAAGCTTTCAGGATTAAATCTGTCCAGAGGTAATGCTTCTATTACACCCAGTTCAGGTAAAGCCTGAATGGACAAGTTCTTGCCGCAGATGGCATTTGAAAGCAATTTGGCCTGCACCCGGTTGATTTCGCCCAGGCTTAATGCCAATAAATCCACCAGGTCATCCTGAGTCACATAAAGGTTAGCTTGATTAGAATTCAAGCAGTAGCAGTTGAGAAATAATTTTACATAAGGGTCATCGCGCATAAGCGCTGAAGCCTTGGCTGTTTTTGAGAGTAAGCCCAGAGCTTGCATTTTGGATTGCAGGTAAAAGGCAAATGTGGTGCTGAGGTAAGGGCTGAGAATGGCAATCTCAGAGGGTTTGGTCCCCTGGTCAATCAACCCTTTGATCTGCTCCACAGTCCAATCCAACAACTCAGGCACAAAAATAGGCAGGTCGGAGGGTTGTTCAAAAACCGTAAAGATTTCTTCCCCTGCCTTTTGAGGATTACGAGGGGCTGAAAAAAAGAGCTTCTTAACTTCCACAATTTCCGGGTTGCTGATTAGGCTTTCGGTCATGGTAAAGACCCGGTAATTACTGTTCTCAAATCTGACCGCAGAATCGGGGTCTGCCCCTAAGAATTTTCTATAGCCGCCGCCCGTATCCATCACCAGGCAGACAGAATTGAGACTTGGCTGCAAATCGGCTATCAGGTCATGAATCAGCGGAGGTTCTTCCTCAATGTTTTCGTAAATCAGATCTGAGTAACTGGAGCGCATATACTTTCTGAACAAATTTTGCGGCCAAAGTTGCTTGGCAAAGACCTCGACCTGCAACGAATAATCCAGCAGGTTTTCCTGCAGGCATTTTACCCGGAACGCGTTTAAACAAACCTGCACCTCTTCATAGGCTAATAATTGTTCAGGCCCACCAGTCCAGGCTGATTTCAGCCGTGCACTAATGCCGCGATAATCGAGTGGAATAATGGCTGCCTTGTTTAAGCTATCCAACAATTGGCTGTAAATCCTGTTACGGGGAATGGTTATGCCGCTGAATATCCCCTTGTCCATCAGAGGGTCAACGATTTGCGACAGATAGAACTGGGCGGTCTCGATGGTCAGGAACTTGGGTTCAATTTCAGGATGGGCGAACCTGGCTTGGTCGGCTACCAACGGCCAAAAAAGGGCAATATTCCTTTTGACCAATGAAGAGAAGGTCATTAATGCGGTTTGGCTTTGGTTAGCCCGATTTTCTATCTGAGCCAGTTCGTAAGGACGTAAGAGCGGATATTGAGGCGCCAGTACCAGCGTGGAACTCAATCTCCTGTGGCGGCGTTTTTCCAATTTAAGCAGCCGCAAAATGGAGGCGGTGGTTTTTCCTGTACTAAATTCACCCTTAAGCAGGATGCCACCAGTTTTTGCGTTTTCAAGGAAATCCAGTTGAGCCTGGGTCAGGATGAGAGGTTCCAGCATGATGATTTATTATAAGTTCATAAAGGCTCAACTGTGATTCAATCAGGTTCTTCCTGTCATACGGTTGGTATAATCGCTGCATCAGTAGCGAGATACGAAATGGAGTTCCTTATGGATCCTGAGACCTTAAGTCCCTTTTTTAATGCCAGAGGCGTGGCTGTATTGGGTGCTTCGTCCAAACCCAACAAATTGAGTTACGGTATCCTGGAGAACCTCCTGCAATACGGTTACCAGGGGCAAGTCTATCCCATCAACCCCAATGCCGAGAGTATCCTTGGCAAAAAAGCTTATCCTTCCGTTTCAGATGTGCCAGACCCGGTGGAGTTAGCGGTCATTGTGCTGCCAGTCGGCTTGGTGCTGGAGAGTTTGGAACAGTGTGGTGACCGCGGCATCAAAGCTGTTACCATCGTCACTGGTGGCTTCCGCGAGGTTGGTGAAGGCGGGAAAAAGCTTGAAGAGCAGTGTATGGAGATTGCGCGGCGTTATGGTATGCGTATCATCGGGCCCAACTGCGTGGGCACTATGGCCATCCATACCGGATTGAACAGCACATTTATTAAGGGCATGCCAGACCTTGGACCGATTGCCTTTATCTCTCAGTCTGGTGCGATTTGTGGCGGTGTGGTTGACCTTGTGCTCGAATCACATTTTGGTTTTTCTTACTTCACCAGCCTTGGCAATGAAATGGACGTGACCGAAACGGACATGCTGGAATACGTCGCTATGGATCCGCGAGTTAAGGTTGTTGCCATGTATGTGGAAGAGGTCAAGGACGGACCGCGCTTTATGGAAGTTGCCCGAAAAGTCAGCAAAGATAAGCCGATAGTATTGCTGAAAGCTGGAAAGAATAAGGCCGGCGCGAAAGCAATCAGCTCGCACACAGGCTCGCTGGCAGGTTCCTACACCGCTTATCAAGCGGCATTTAAGCAGTCTGGCGTGATTGAAGTTGACACACTGGCCGACCTTTTCAACCTGGCCTGGGCATTTGGCTGCCAGGATCTGCCAACTGGAAATAAAGTGGCCATCGCTACCAATGCCGGTGGGGCAGCGGCTTTAGCCTCTGACGCGCTTGCGCTCTATGGCATGGACCTGTCCACAATCTCACCTGAAATTCAGCAGACCTTACGCACAAAACTCAACCCCAGTGCCCAGGTGAGTAACCCGATTGACATGCTTGGTGGAGCTGAACCCCAGGATTATGAGTGGGCGTTGGGGCAGACCAGCCTTGATCCGAATGTGGACGCCTTGCATCCGATCCTGGTACCGCAGTCGCTGGTAGACACGATGGGGGTTGCTCAAGCCTGGGTGAGGGTGGCCAAGGAGACAAAGAAAACTTTTTTGGCTTGTTTGATGGGAGCAGCCTCTGCCCGTGATGCCACGGCTTACCTGAACCAGCAAAAAGTGCCTGCCTACCAATATCCGGACCAGGGTCCCAGGGTGTTTGGCGGCATGCTGCAGTATCAAATCATTTTGAAACAAAAGTCATTCGAACCAATGGCATATTTGGCCTCGAATGCGTCAGAGCAAGCAGTAAAAGAGATTTTGGCTGCGGGAGTTGGCAGTTTTGGAGAAGAAGAAACCCGTAAAATCTTGCAGGCGTATGACATTCCCGTTGTACCCGGTTCCCTGGCCAGGAACGCGGATGAAGCGGTTCAAATAGCAGGTCGGGTGGGGTATCCGGTGGTGCTCAAAATCTCGGCTGAGGGGATTCTGCACAAGTCAGACGCTGGCGGAATCGTACTGAACCTTAAGTATACTGAAGAACTGCGCGTAGCTTATAATAGATTGATTTCTCATATTCAGGAAATTGCGCCTTCAGCAAAGATCTACGGTGCTTTAGTGGAAAAAATGGCTCTCAAAGGTTTGGAGTTAATTGTGGGTATTAAGCGCGATGCAACCTTTGGACCCATGGTACTTTTTGGCTCGGGCGGGGTGCTGGTGGAAATTTTCAAAGATGTGGCTGTTAAAATTGCGCCTCTTTCAAGAGAGGATGCGGTAGAGATGATCAACACGACTGCAGCAGGGCAGATGATCCAGGGTTTCCGCGGATCCGCCAAACTTGACCAGGGAGCGTTGGTTGAGATTATCGCTCACCTGGCACAACTGGCCATTGACCATCCTGAAATCCAGGAGATTGAGATCAACCCCCTTATTCTCTACCCAGAAGGACAAGGAGCCCTCGCACTCGACAGCAGGACCATCCTGGTTTAGAGCCAATTAAGCAAAAAAATCCCGTTTTGGGATTTTTCTTAAGCCAACGAAGGGATTCGAACCCCCGACCGGGCGCTTACGAAGCGTCTGCTCTACCGACTGAGCTACGTTGGCACGTGGCAGCCATTATACCAGTATTCCCTCGCTATTCGTCAACGCCGTTGTGGCCGATTTCTTTGCTTTTTTGGAGTTGACTGGCCCGTTGGATGATCTTCTTCCCATAGCGATCCTTGAGGGAATCTATCGCGTTGGCGAGCTTGGATTTCTCCTGAAAAGCATCATCCCACAAGCCCATCTGGCGATGAGGAGAGTCCAAATTACTCACTCCCACGCCAATCAAGCGTACTGGCCGCCCGTGTATCAGGTTATTCAGAAATAAATCTGCCGCGGCAGCATAAATTTCCTCATCCAGGTTGGTCAAAATCCCCAATTCCTTCTGCCGGGTGAACGTGGTAAAGTCGGAATAGCGCAATTTAATTTGTACCACTGAGCCCGCCAGACCATCGCGACGCAAACGATAGCCTACTTTTTCAGCCTGAGAGCGCAATTTATCCAATAGGAAATTCACATCCACAGAATCGGAATTGAAGGTGGTTTCGTTACTGCAGCTTTTTTGGCTTTCGTGCTCAAAATGCACCCGGGAATGGGAAATTCCCATGGCTTTTTCTTTGAGTTCCAGGGCATAATTACCGAAAAATGGGGCGAGGGATTTTTCATCCATGGCCGCCAGGTCGCCGATGGTTTGAATGCCCCGGCCGCGCAATTTTTCGGCAGTTTTAGGCCCTATACCCAACATGCATTGAATATCCAACGGCGCTAAAAACTTAGCTTCTTTCCCGGGTTCGATCACGGTGATTGCGTGTGGAGGCCTACCTGTGCGCACCTGTGACTTACCGTAGTCATTAGCTAACTTGGCAACCAGCTTATTGGTGGCAACGCCCATCGAAGTGGAAAGCTTAATTTCGCGGTCAATCCGTGCTTGAATTTGCCGGGCAATACTCTCAGCGCTTTGACGCAAATCGCTGACATCCAGGTAGGCTTCGTCCACGGACATTTGTTGGAAAAGTGGTGTGTAATCGCGCAGGACAGCCATGACCTTTTCGGAGTAGTCGCTGTACAAGTGGTGGCTGCGGTGGGTAAATTTCAATTGCGGGCAAAGGCGCAATGCCTGATTGGAAGGCATTGCTGAACGCACGCCATACTGCCGGGCAGCATATGATGCCGATGCAACCACACCGCGCCCGTTAGTGTTACCGCCTACCGCAAAAGGCACGCCAATCAGGCTCGGGTCCAATAATTCTTCAACCGAGCAGAAGAAAGCATCCAGGTCGACATGAATAATTTTTCGGTCCATAACTAATAAAAAGCCCGCTTTTGCGGGCTCATCGATTAAATGTCCAGATTCCTGACTTCTTTCGCGTGCGTCTGAATGAAGCGCTTTCGGGGCGGAACCAGGGAGCCCATCAGCATGTCAAACGTTTTATCGGCTTCGGCCGCGTCCTCAATACTCACTTGCAGAAGGGTGCGGTTAGCCGGATTCATGGTGGTTTCCCAAAGCTGGTCAGGGTTCATCTCACCAAGACCTTTGTAGCGAGAGATGCTTACTTTCGCGTTGCCGCCAAATCGCGTGACAATGCTATCCTTTTCATTATCCGAATACGCGTATTGGATTTGGTTCTTGTAGCTGATGCGATAGAGTGGAGGCTGCGCGATGTAAACATGCCCGGCATCGATCAATTCCTGCATGTAACGGAAGAAGAAAGTTAAGAGCAGCGTGCGAATATGCGCGCCATCTACATCCGCATCCGTCATGATGATGACGCGTCCGTATCGCAAGCCTTTTAACCCAAAGGAGTCGCCAATGCTCGTCCCCAGCGCAGAAATCAAGGATTTGACTTCATTATTTCCAAGAATCTTATCCAAACGGGCTCGCTCAGTATTCAGGATCTTGCCGCGCAGAGGAAGGATGGCTTGAAAATGACGATCACGGCCTTGTTTGGCAGAGCCACCAGCCGAATCACCTTCCACTATGTAGAGCTCGGTCTTACTGGCATCGCGTTCGGAGCAATCCGCCAACTTACCAGGGAGTGTCATCGACTCGAGCGCAGAGCGCCTGATGACAAGGTCACGGGCTTTCTTAGCAGCATCACGCGCGCGTGCTGAAGTGAGACATTTCTGGATTATGGCTTTGCCAACTGAAGGATTCTCATCCAGGTAGGCACTAAATACATCGCCCACAACCTGTTGTACATAAGTCTGTACTTCCGGATTCATCAGTTTGACTTTGGTTTGGGATTCAAACTGAGGATCTGGATGCTTGATGCTGACGATGGCAGTCATACCTTCGCGGGTGTCATCCCCGCTAAAGTTGGCTTCGGAGTCCTTAAGTTGGCTGCTCTTCCGGGCGTAATCATTGATACAACGAGTCACAGAGGCTCGAAGACCAGTCAGATGCGTGCCGCCATCAATGGTGTTAATCGTATTCGCGAAAGAATAAACCGTTTCAGTGTAGCTATCGGTATATTGGATCACAAACTCAATACCGATGCCCTCAATTTCTTTTTCACCAAAAATCGCAGGGGTAACCATATCGCGGTTTTTATCAATGTAGCGCGCAAACGAAGCGATGCCACCTTCAAAGTGGAAGGTCATCACTTTTGAATCGCGTTTGTCCTCCAAAGCAATGGTTACACCCTTGGTCACAAAGGCCATTTCTCTAAACCTTTGGACCAGTGTGGCGAAGCTAAATGTAATATCTTCTTTGAAGATTTCAGGGTCGTGATGAAAGGTTGTGGTGGTGCCCGTTTGATTACCGCTATAGGTGCCTACAGCTTTGACGGGTTCCTGCGGTTTACCCCGCACGTAACGCTGCTGGTAAATTTTGCCTTCCCTGCGAACGTTCACTTCGCACCAATCTGAGAGAGCGTTTACCGCCGAAACACCAACGCCATGCAAGCCGCCAGAAACTTTATACGATCCTCCGCCAAATTTGCCGCCTGCGTGCAATACAGTCATAACAACCTGTAAAGCGCTAACCTTCATTACCTTGTGCATATCCACAGGGATACCACGGCCATTATCCCGAACGGTCACGCTTTCATCTTCGTTGATGGTAATCTCAATCAGGTCACATACGCCAGCCAGAGCTTCGTCAATAGAGTTATCAACAACTTCATAAATCAAATGATGCAGGGCTTTGATGTCCGTACCGCCGACATACATACCGGGGCGGCGCCTGACAGCCTCAAGACCTTCCAGAACCTGGATATCTCCTGCGTTATAGTGGGTTTCGTTTGTCAATGCATTTACTCCAATTTAATCAATTTTGAGGTGGTTCTGATTTACTAATGTTGCGAAATAACTTGGTTATATCGTATGCAAATACTTTGGCATCTTTGAAAAAATAAAAACTTGCCAATATCAGTGCCGTTGAGACAACCGCATGGCCAAAAATGCCAACCAAAATCATCCAGGATCCATCCGTCGGGTTCTGCCAAAGTTGGTCAGAAATATAGGTGGCAAAAATCACGATGACAACAAAGAAAGAGGCAAAAACACCGGATTTTTTGAAGATGAAAATGCTCTCCTTGGCTGCCTCCAGCAAGTTTTTGTTTTCCAGGATGATGGCATGCGGTGTGAAAAGCAAAGGAAAGAGCAAATTAATCAGCACCAACAGGGCGATGAAATAAACGATTGAACCCAGAAGCGGATTGATTGCCGTGGAGATACCCAGAATCAAGGCTATGGGCAATATCAGAATCAGAATAGCCAGAAGCGCAATCAACGGAATAAGCAAAAGGGTGCTGGTTTTTCTCATCAGGTTCGAGCGTATATCACGTTCTTTTGGATATACCGTGATTGCATTCCAGGTGTAATACAAGGAGGTAATAAAAAGCCCTATGAATGTAAAAATCACAAAAAGCGAGACAAGTGTCCCAAAATTATTAATAGGGATGATTTGTGCTGGACCGAGTGGGTTTTCTGTGCTAATGCGTCCTGCCATCAAGCTTGGGGTGCCAAATGGAATGGTGCGTAACCAGGCTGTCAGAGAATATTTATTGGCAACATCCGAAAGGGCTTTTAAAGAGGATTGCACTGTTTCGGCGAGATCTGCTGAAAGTCCTGCTGGAAGCTGGATCATCTTGATGAGCGGGGATAAGAATTTTTCAATTGTCAGGCGTGGCCCTAAGAGTAACCCCAAATCCAGTAGAATCGGGACAAGGATGAGGTAAGCATGGGTTGCCATATCCTTGAAACCGTTCGCTAAAGCCTTCATAACTGAGGGCCGATTTGGAATAATTAGGTTCGTGTCCATAACCCTCTAATTTTACCACTTCTAGCTCATTTATTCGAATTTCGACGAGTGTATGCGATGATAGAATAAGGATATATGTCTGAAAAAATAACACTAAGCCAGAAGAGGTTATCGGCTGTAATTGCCGTGATTACACTTGTTCTTGGCATGACCTTTTTGCTCCCAATCACTCACAATCCAGCAGAAAGCAATGCCTTTGTCTATGCTGAAAGGCTAATGCCCCTTCTTGTCGCCATCCTGGCTTACCTGGGTACAGTTTGGGTTTTTGCAGAGAATTCCGGAGCCTCTTACAAAACACCTCAAAGACAGATGCTGATCCACTTGATCCTGCCCACGCTCTCAGTTTACATACTTACGCTGGCATTGATCCAAATGGAACGCAACGCTACCTGGTGGTGGGTCTACCTGGCGGGTATCCTGTTATATGCGTTTGTTGTGCTGGCAGAATACCAGGATCTCAACCCTGGCCAAAGCCGTCCAAATTTCGCTGGAATTTTGTTAATTGCACTCTCCCACGCACTTTTCTTTATTTTGGCTGTGGTGCTTAAGCTCGGACTGTTACGATTGGTGTTGGTTATTCCTGGCATATTTTTTGGTGCTCTTTTTATCAGTTTGCGGATGATTAAATTGCGCACGAACCAGTTAAAACTGGGCTGGATTGTCATCCTCGGGTTGGTCGTCACCCAACTTGCGGGAGCTCTCTATTACTTTTTTATTACCCCTGTGCAATACGCCCTTATCCTGACTGCATTGCTGTATAGCCTCATCTCGCTCACCTCAGGCTATATCGAAAAAAGAAGAGGCCGTAGCCTCTTCCTAGAACCCGTCTTGATGATTGCCATTCTGTTATTAATTTTTATTGTATCGACACTGCGTCCGTGAGCATTTCTTGCGCCATGATATGGTATAGCCAGCGCAAATTCCGCAGATGTAACTGCTGGGCTAAACCGCCCAGGGCAACGCGTGATTTTCCGCAATCTTCAACATCCTGATGTAGCAGAAAGTCCAGTCCATTGCGCTTCTTCAAGGCTGATTTTGCCAGCCTTTGGATAGCTTTCAAGTAATTCAGGTTGGATTTAACTGCGTCGTCGATCTCTCCGCGCAGAATTATGTCTCCATGCCCCTGGATAATGTTTTCCAAACCAATATCGCCAATACGTTTGGTAGTCTGAACGAGCGTATCAAAGTCACCATCCACTATGTATGGGATTGGCATAAATGCATCTCCGGCGAAAAAAATACGATCTTCTTCAAGCAGAACGGAAATTCCGTCCACCGAATGTCCAGGAGTAAGGAGGATGGAGATTTGTTTTTTTCCTACCTTGATTGTTAAAGAACCTTCCGAAAAAGAAATGCTGGGCGGTTGAATGCACACGTCCCTATACAGTGGGTTGTTCTTACCGGTTTCCGCCAGAGCAGATTCACTTTGCTCCAGCATCAAGCGCCGGCAAAGGCTATGGCCAATTACTGTAGCTTTTGGGAACAGGCAATTACCCCAGCAATGGTCGGCATGATGATGTGTATTGATGATGTAGCGGACAGGGATAAGCAATTCACTTTCGAGGTAATTACGGATCAGAACAGTTTCCTGGGGCATCAGCGTGTCAATGAGCACCGCCCATTGTGGACCTATAATAGCACCCGCTGTTACCTGGGCGAAGATATCACTTTGAAACCAATAAACGTTTTCTGAAACCCTTTCCCTATGCATCTAATACCTTCCGTCAAAAGTGCCGAAAGAATAGCATAGTTAAAAGTAAAAGTCAAAAATCAACGTTTCTTGGAAATGAACCAAAGTCCAACAATTAAGAAACAGGTCAGGCCCAATATTCCGAGACCTATTAGGAGGAGGCGAAAATTTGATGAACTGTTTGTCTCACCTTTTTGAAGCACTCTTGGAGTGGTGATAACCGTTGGGTAGGTGGTTAATGATGGGCTGGGTGTCCAGGAAGGCATGGAAGTGCCAGTGAGAGTTGGTGTTTCAGTTTCAATCGGGCTTGGGGAAGGTGTACCAGGTGTATACAAAGGCGAATTTCTAGTAGCCGCTTGAATGGTTAAGGCTTCAGCAGTGCGGATGGCTGCTGCTGTGTTTGCATAACTGGATGTGGCTGTGACAAAGCCACGAGTGGTGCTTGTGGATTGTGCGGATGTTCCGAATGAAACCGTGGGCGGTGTACCGCTATCGAATGGATATACTGTATCAATTTGTAAGATTCTGGGACTGTTACCCTGACCCAAGGCGACGGGAACCTCGCTGGGAATGAGTACCAGAAGCACAAAAAAAACCAGGATAATTACTACAGCCAGTTTCCGCATTATTAATTCCTTGAAGATTATACCAAGAGGCTGAATTTAGCCGTGCTACAATTAAAAGTTGGAGCTAATAGAAAGTGAAAAAGTTACTCAAGCGCCCAGATTACTTCCTGATACTATCCTTGACCATCACTTATTTCCTCGGACTTATCCAAGCCAAAGGTCAAGGACGGACGATTTCGCTGCTATTTGTGCTCTCGGGTTTGTTTTTCATGTTAGGTTTTTATTTGGTAATTACTTTTGCCTGGCCAGAAAGCCCCTTTTCGGCTTCTGACCGCCGAATATCCAAAGGTACCAGGTCTCGAGTTGAGCCGCGCATTCTCCTGCTGCTTGCCTCGATTGCCTTTACTTTCCTCAGCCTCTTTTTCCTCATCCGGGCCCATTTCTTTGAATACCTACTGATCCCTAGCCTTCTGGTTTTCCTGTTTTCAGGCCTAATCGCCTTGAACAACTCCTTTCGAACCCAAAGTCTGCCTTTTCGCTGGCTCTTGGATTCCCTCTCCATCTCTCCGATCGCTTACTTCTTCGGTTTGCTGATTACTGGGCTTAAGGTGAGTTTCTTCCCATTCATGCTGGCAATTCCACTGTTCCTGATATCCTGTGGCTCAACGATTTCGTTTTACTTTGCACGTTTTCAGGAGGATCTTTCACAACAGCAGTTACCCGCCATGCAAAACTTCAATTGGGATAGATTGGTTCAACTGCATGACATTGTTGCATTTACTGGTTACGGCCTTATGGCTGCCTACCTTTACTTTTCAGGTGCCCTGGCAATCGCCTGGCCTGCACCTTTGATGGTAATAGCCGCCTTGGGTTGCTCGCTGCTTCTCCACCGCATTCTTCAGGGCATGCACCCCAACTGGAAGCTGCTCAAAGCCATGGCAGCCATCAACTTACTGGGGCTGGTTTACATTTTGGGTTTTGCTTTTCTTACCCATTAAGGGATTAAAATATTCCCTAATAAAATTCAATTTCCCAGAGGTCATATGAAAATCCTTGTTCTGTTTGATTCATTCTTTGGAAACACCGCTAAGATAGCTCAAGCAATTGCTGAAGAGCTATCCCAACACCACGAAATAACTTCAGAGAGAGTAGACACTGCAAACCTAAATCAGCTACAGCATCTTGACTTATTTTTTATTGGTTCTCCAACCCGCGCTTTCTCGGCCAGCCCTAACATAACCGCCTTCCTGAAAACGATACCTGTTCAGAGTCTGGCAGGTGTTAAAGTTGCTGTCTTCGATACCCGAATTGAACCGGAAGATATCAAGCCCAAATTGGTGGGATTGGCCATCAAGTGGGCAGGCTACGCTGACAGAAAGATCATCAGTTTGCTAAAACCCAGCGGGGCAGATGTTATCCTACCTGGAGAAGGCTTTTTGGTATCCGAATCCGAAGGTCCCCTGAAAGATGGCGAACTGGCAAGGGCAGCAACCTGGGCAAGATCATTAGTCACAAACTTTGCGGCCAAGAAAGATTAATTATATTTAATCTCTCATAATCACAGATTAACCTGATCGGAGCTCGACATGACAGTAAAACTCACTGATATTGGAAACCAGGAGATCAAGAAGTCGGTTCGTACTTTCTACTCTGAAGCCATCAGTGTCAAAGGAGTGAATGCCAGCTGCGGCTGTAGTAGTGGATGTTGTAATGAAAACGCTATTGATATAGCAGGAAAGGCCTCCATCTACGCGGACCCCAACTTCATGAGTCTGCCTAATGAGGTTACAGAGATATCTTTTGGCTGTGGTGACCCGGTCACCCTGGCTTCATTGGTCGAGGGGCAGACCGTTCTCGACTTGGGATCAGGTGGCGGCGTGGATTGCTTCCTGGCAGGGAAAAGAGTGGGCAAAACCGGGCATGTGATTGGTGTGGATATGACCCCTGAGATGATCGACCGCGCAAGGTCCAACACGGAAAAAGTAGGCGCGAAGAATGTCGAGTTCAGACTGGGAGAAATTGAACACCTGCCGGTCGCTGATCAATCGGTGGATGTAGTCATTTCGAATTGTGTGATCAACCTCAGCACTGACAAACCGCAAGTCTTCAGGGAAATTTTCAGGGTATTGAAGCCTGGTGGAAGACTGGCAGTAAGCGATATTGTTACCGACGGCGATCTTCCTGAGGAAGTTAAAATGAACCTAACCGATTGGGCAGGATGCATAGCCGGGGCATGGGATGTAAAGGACTACACATCTGCGATTAGTAACGCTGGTTTTGAAAATGTAGCTGCTAAACCTGTTTATTTTGACAAGGGACTCATGCTGGAAGCAATAAATGATGCTGAGGAAATTGCTCACACCCCCTGGGATGAGGAGAAACTCCAAAAGAGCATTTTCAGTGCCAAGGTCACCGCAGAAAAACCGTTAAGGACTCTACCCTAACTGGAAATTGTTCATAGCGCTGGCTAAAATCGACACTAGATTATTAAACAAGGTTTATCTTTTTAATGTAATTCGTTTTTGAGGAGATTATATGGAACTAACAAATGGTACTCTTGCCCCCGATTTTGATCTGCAGGATCAGCATGGAAATAACCACAAATTATCCGACTACAGCGGAAAACGTGTGGTCTTGTATTTCTATCCCAAGGATGACACCCCCGGTTGTACAACGGAGGCTTGCAGCTTCAGGGACAATTTTGTTGATTACAAGTCCGCGGGCATTACCGTCATTGGCATCAGTAAAGATACGGTGAAGTCGCACGCAAAATTTGCCGACAAGTTTGAACTGCCTTTTACACTTTTGGCAGATCCTGACCATGATGTTTCAGAATTGTATGGTGTGTGGGGCGAAAAGACCTTTATGGGCAAAAAATCAATGGGCATCAACCGAACAACCTTCCTGATCGATGAGGAAGGCAAACTTAAGGAAATCATGCCCAAAGTCAACCCCAAGGGGCACGCGGAAGATGTCCTGGCAAGGTTTGCTGCCTAAGCGTGGATCTTATTTGAGACGAAGAACAACTTTGGCTTTTTGCCAGAGGTCCTCAAGCTGATAATAGTCCCTGCGTTCCGGTGAGAGCAAGTGAACGACCACATAGGCATAATCCAGAATTAACCAGCCTGAACTGGGTTGTCCTTCCTGTATAGGATCAATTCCAGTATCCTTCTTGATGGTCTCATCCACAGCTTTTGAAAGGCTGGTGAGCATGCGGTCGCTAGTGCCATTAGCAAGGATAAAATAATCCGCAAGATCAGAGACTCCCCTTAGGTCGAGGAGCAGGATATCTTCGGCTATTTTTTCTTCAAGCGTGGATACAATTTTTCGGGCAAGTAATAATGGTTCCAGTTAACACCTCAACTAAAGTTTAGCATTTTATTTTAGATCAAAACGAGAGAGTTCCGAGTATATCGGACCCTTTGGCGTGAGTTCACTTTTACATAAAGCAACTGAATCTATGGTGCAATCTTTGTCCAAAACATCGAATAGCGGCAGTGTAATGTTGGTAGGATCGACATTGCTCAAAGCTGCGTGGTCTTCATTGAACCGAGCAAGTGTAACATGAGGTAAGAAATGTTTTGTGTCACTTGTAACCTCGTGCTCGAGTGCTCGCCTAATTTTAGCTGCAAACACCTGAAAATTTGACGCAGGTTCCAACCCAATCCACAAGACACGCGGGCGAAATTTGTTCGGAAAAACTCCAACCATACCGGGGTGGAAAACAAAGGATTCGGCATTTCTCAACGTACTCTCAACGACTTGGGAAATTTTTCCAACCTTTGAGTCTGGAACTTCTCCAAGAAATTGATAGGTCAGATGCAGGTTTTCCGGACGGGTAAGGTGTGGTGTCTTGGCTGGAAAAAGTTCTGAAAGGGTTAAGTCTGATTTCATTAGCCAATCAAGCATGGTTTCCGAAAAGAAAGAGGCAACGAATAATCGCATAGTTGGGCCGTATATAATTTTACCCGCTTCTCTGCCTTCTAACCGGGGCTTCGCCAACGAAGTTACAGTTTCAAAAGTCGTTAGATGCAAAGAAAGGGACAAAAAAGAGAGAGTTCCTGCCATAATTGAGTTTGGCAAAACAAAAAAGGAGGAACTCTCAGATGA
>Ga0209538_1000065_pt1 | contig 56453 bp, 58 predicted proteins | sample BarGraNGADG00211_2_FD_184492 | JGI IMG/M metagenome (GOLD analysis project Ga0209538, IMG submission 184492) | Arctic peat soil microbial communities from Barrow, Alaska - Barrow Graham LP Ref core NGADG0004-211 (SPAdes) (version 2) | ecosystem: Environmental > Terrestrial > Soil > Wetlands >... | reverse complement strand
ACATTAATGCTTTGATGCGGCGGATCTTTTCCACCTTATCTTTGTCTCACTCAGTCAGCGTAGACTACGACTACGCTTTCTTCACTCGACTTCGATATGCCGAAAAATCTCTCTTCGCATCGGCGCATTACTGTTTTCGATTAGTATTACTCCATTCTGGAGTAGTTGGGCGATTCCTTGGTGATGAAGATGTCGTGGGGATGGCTCTCGGTCAGGCCGGCGGAGGTGATGCGCATGAACTCGCTATCCTGCTTCATCTCCTCAATAGTGTGCGTGCCGCAGTAGCCCATGCTGCTCCTGAGGCCGCCCATCAGCTGAAATACAGTATCCGACAGCGGACCCTTGAAGGGCACACGACCCTCAACGCCCTCCGGTACCAGCTTTTTGGCTCCTTCCTGGAAATAGCGGTCAGAGGAGCCTTGCGCCTGTTCCATAGCGCCTATCGAGCCCATGCCGCGGTAGACCTTGAAGCTGCGGCCCTGGTAGATCTCTGTTTGTCCGGGGCTCTCCTCGGTGCCCGCCAGCAGGCTGCCTAACATCACTGCGCTGGCTCCCGCGCCAATGGCTTTGGCAATGTCGCCTGAGTACTTGATGCCGCCGTCGGCGATGACGTTGATACCATGCTTGGCGGCTTCCTCGGCGCAGTCAGCCACTGCCGTGATCTGGGGCACACCAACGCCCGAGACCACGCGCGTAGTGCAGATGGAACCCGGGCCTATGCCCACCTTGACGCAGTCAACGCCGGCCAAAATCAGGTCGCGCGTGGCGGAGGCAGTGGCGACATTGCCGGCAAACAGCGTGATGTCCGGGAAAATCGCGCGGATCTTCTCAATTGTTTTGAGTACGCCAGTTGAGTGCCCGTGCGCGGTGTCGATGGATATCACATCGCACTTGGCTTGAACCAGTGTCTTAACGCGGTCCATCGTGTCCTGGCTTATGCCAACAGCCGCGGCGCACAGCAGGCGCCCGTTAATATCCTTTGCGCTCAATGGGTATTTGATGTTCTTTTCAATGTCCTTGATGGTGATAAGGCCGCGCAAGTGATATTCCCTGTCCACAATGGGCAGCTTCTCGATGCGATGGGTGGCCAGAAGCTTTTTCGCTTCCTCCAGCGTTGTTCCCTCGGGCGCTGTGACCAGGTTGCGGGTGGTCATCACTTCTCCAATAGAGCGGCCGTCATCCTCCTCAAAGCGCAGGTCGCGGTTGGTGAGGATGCCCACCAGTTTGTTGTTTTCATCCGTGATGGGGACTCCGGAAATGCGATAGCGCGCCATCAGCGCCTTGGCATCGGCAATCAAGTGATGGGGGGAAAGGTAGAAGGGATCGGTGATGACGCCGTGCTCTGAGCGTTTGACCTTGTCCACTTGTGCCGCCTGATCCTCCACCGTCATGGATTTGTGGATGACGCCCAGGCCGCCCTCGCGCGCCATGGCGATGCCCATGCGGCTATCGGTGACGGTGTCCATGGCGGCCGATATCAAGGGGATATTGAGGCGGATCTTCTTGGTCAGCTGCACGCTGAGGTCCACCTCGCGTGGCAGCACCTCGCTTTTACGGGGCACCAACAGCACATCATCAAAGGTCAGCCCCTGGCGGATATTATCATTCAGCATCTCTTATCTCCTTCGTGCCACTTGTTTCCAGCTTCCCTGCCTTGAGTGCGGCCAAGCAGGCTTGCGTATAATATATCAGCGCGGTAATAGTCAGCGCGACGCCTGTCCACAGCATCACCAGGTGCAGCGGGAAAACGGTAAAATTCTTATGGAAAAAGCATGCAAGCAGGGCCAACACGATGACAAACTGCGCTGTCTTGCCGATGAACATTGAGTAGACCACTACCTGGCGGCGCAGCATGAGGTATCCGCCGATCATCATGATAAGCTCCTTAATCAGCAGGATCACCATCACTTCCAGCGGCGCGATGCCTTTGATCACCAGCGTCAGCAGCACCGAAAGCACCATCAGTTTGTCAGCCAGCGGGTCAAACAGCTTGCCAACATCGGTGATCAGGTCATACTTGCGTGCAATGTAGCCATCCAATAGGTCGGTTAACGAAGCGACAACAAAAACGATCAGTGCGGCCTTTTCATCGTTCCACCCCATCATCAGCACCCAATATACTGGAATCAACAGCAGGCGCAGCAGAGTCAAAGCATTGGGTACGTTGCAGATCTTTTGCTTTTCCTTTTGCATCTTGGCTGCTCCCTTCATGGCTTGCGCCATTATAGCACGTCAAGGGAAAGCGGGGCAATCATATCTTGCTCTGTTATGATGGAGGATTCCCTGACTGCAAAAAGGGCTCCGTGAGCTACTCGCACACGGAGCGTATCTTGTTTCAGAATTTATACGATGTAGCCGGAGGCCTGCATATCAGGAGGTTGCAGGGAGACCGCAAAGCCTCCGTCAGTCTCTGTATCCACGTACAGGGTACTGCCGCTTTCCACATTGCCTTCCACCAGCATTCTGGCAACCAGGGTCTCTATTCTGGATTGCAGCAGGCGCTTCATGGGCCGGGCGCCGTATACAGCGTCATAGCCCAGGGCCATCATGCGGTCAATGGCGGCCTGCGACAATTGCAGGTGCAGGTCCTTTTCTTCCAGGCGTTTCTCCAGCCGCCGCAGCAGCAGGCCAATGATCTCACGCACCTGCTCGCGGGTGAGCGGGGTAAAGAAAATCGTGTCATCGATGCGGTTGAGGAATTCCGGCTTGAAATGGCTGCGCAGCAGGCTGCTAACGCTTTGCTTGGTGGAGTCCAGCAGCTGCCCTTCTTCGTTGATGCCTTCAAGTATCTGGGGGCTGCCCAGGTTGCTGGTCATGATCAGGACAGTGTTCTTGAAATCCACCGTACGGCCCTGGCTGTCCGTGACACGGCCATCGTCCAGGATCTGCAGCAGTACGTTGAAGACGTCCGGATGCGCCTTTTCCATCTCATCAAAGAGGATCACGCTGTAAGGCCTGCTGCGTACTGCCTCTGTCAACTGGCCACCCTCTTCATAGCCCACATAGCCTGGTGGTGCGCCGATCAGGCGGCTGACAGAGAACTTCTCCATGTACTCCGTCATGTCGATGCGTATCAGGTTCTTCTCATCGTCAAACAGGTTTTCTGCCAAGGCCTTGGCCAGCTCGGTCTTGCCAACGCCGGTGGGGCCAAGGAAGAGGAAGCTGCCAATGGGCCGCGCCTCATCGGCGATACCAGCCCTGGAACGCAGGATGGCATCTGACACCAATTGCACAGCCTCATCCTGACCAACCACGCGACGGTGCAGCTCTTCCGGCAGGCGCAGCAGCTTTTCACGATCAGACTCCATCAGTTTGCTCACGGGGATACCTGTCCAGCGGCCAACGATGCGGGCGATCTCCTCCTGGGTGACCTTGTCTCGCACCATACCGCTCTTCTCTTGCGGCTGTTCACTGGCCTCCGCCGCTGCCAGCTGCTGCTGCAGCCGGGGCAGCTCACCATATTTGAGCTCCGCCGCGCGGTTGAGGTCGTAGCTGCGCTCAGCCTTGGCTATCTCAGCGCCTGTACGTTCAATGTCCCCACGCAGCTTTTGCAGTTTGCCCACGTCCTCCTTTTCATTCTCCCAGCGCGCTTTCATCACAGCAAACTCACCGCGCTTTTCAGACAGTTCCCTTTGGAGCACCTCCAGACGGCCCTGGGAGAGCTTGTCCGTCTCCATCTTCAACGCGGTCTCTTCAATCTCCAACTGCATGATCTGGCGGCGGAGTTCGTCAAGTTCCTGAGGCAGGCTGTCCATTTCGGTACGGATCATCGCGCAGGCTTCGTCCACCAGGTCGATAGCCTTGTCGGGCAAAAAGCGGTCGCTGATATAGCGGTGACTCAGTTTGGCCGCCGCGATCAGAGCGTTGTCTTGTATCTTGACGCCATGAAAGACCTCGTAGCGCTCGCGCAGGCCGCGCAGGATGGAGACGGTTTCCTCAACCGTCGGTTCGTCCACCTGCACGGGCTGAAAGCGACGCTCCAGCGCGGCATCCTTTTCAATATGCTTGCGGTATTCGTCCAGCGTGGTCGCCCCTATGCAGTGCAGCTCGCCCCGCGCCAGCATGGGCTTGAGCAGGTTGCCCGCGTCCATGCTGCCCTCTGCCTTGCCAGCGCCTACAATGTTGTGCAGTTCATCGATGAAGAGCAGGATCTTGCCCTGCGCCTTCTTGACTTCGGCCAGCACGGCCTTTAGCCGCTCCTCAAACTCACCGCGGAACTTCGCCCCGGCGACCAAGGCGCCCATGTCCAGTGAGAAGATCGTGCGGTCCTGCAGGTTGTCAGGCACATCGCCTGCCACGATACGCTGCGCCAGACCTTCCGCGATGGCTGTCTTGCCCACGCCGGGTTCGCCGATCAGCACCGGGTTGTTCTTGGTCTTCCTGGACAGGATGCGGATGACATCCCGTATCTCCGCATCCCGGCCGATGACAGGGTCCAGTTTCTGTTTGCGCGCCAGATCCGTCAGATCGCTGCCGTACTTGGCCAGCGCGTCATAGGTGTCTTCCGGATTGTCGCTGGTAACGCGGGTGGTGCCTCGCACCTCATTTAGGACCTTGAGGAAAGCGTTCTCCTTGATCTGGAAATGGTTCAGCAAAGCCTTGATGCTGCGGTCAGGCGCGGCAAGCAGGCCCAGGAAGAGATGCTCAACGGAGATGTACTCGTCTTTCATCCGCTGGGCTGCCTTGCTCGCCTCCAGCAGCGCCTTGTCCATATCCTGGCTGACGTAGGTCTTGCCCTGTTCGCGTACGGTGCCCCGCACGCTGGGTAGCCTCTCCACTTCCTGCAGGGCAGCCTGGCCCATTTGTTCCGCGTCGATGCCCATGCGCGTCAGCAACTGCGGGATGAGGCCCTCAGCTTGCTCTGTCATGGCAAAGAGCAGGTGCGCCTGCTCCAGGGTCTGGTGGCTATGTTCACTTGCCAGCGCCTGCGCGCGCTGGATGATTTCCATGCTCTTTTGCGTGTACTGGTTCTGGTTCATGCCGTTCCTCCTCAAAGTCAAGGACTCTGACCATCTTTGACCTATAACCATTATAGCATCGTCATCCAGGCTGTCAAGGGGATTGTGGGAAGAATACAGGAATTTCCTTGTCACCTCTGGTGTAATTTGTTATACTGCCTGTACTGAGGTGATCGTTATGCAGGCAAACCCGGGGTCAAAAAACAAGCGGGTGAGGTCCATTGTGCTTTTGATGCTCTTTGGCTTTTTTCTCTACCGTATCGATCTTTTCTACGGCCTGCTCACACGATTCTTTGCGATCATATCCGCTTTCATCGTTGGCGGGCTTATGGCCATGGTGATCAACTTGCCGATGCGCTTTTTGGAGCGACAACTGCGCTTTCTGGATCGCAAGCCGATCAAACGGGCAAAGCGCGCCATCTGTTTGACGCTGGCAACGCTCTTTGTTCTCGCCCTCATCGTTTTGCTGCTGGTCGTCATCATTCCGGAAGTTGTGGTGGCAGTGGAGCGGCTGATCAACCGCATTCCGGATCTCCTGCAGCAGCTGGAGAATTGGCTGGCTACCTACAACACCAACATTCGATCGATATTGGGTGTTGGCGGGACCGACGAGGCCAGCATACGGGACCTGTTTCAGCGGGCCTCCAATTTCCTGCTGGGGGGCATCAACTATTCTTCCACTGTTGTGATGTCGGCCGCTCAGTTGGTGATCAATGTGTTCGTCGGCCTCGTCTTCGCTATCTATCTGCTCTATTCCAAGGAGCGCATCAAGGGGCAGCTCAGCCGTTTGATCACCGCCTACATCCCAGTCAAGTACAGTAAGAGGTTTTTGGGCGTGGTGCAGATGAGCATCACCACCTACTCCAACTTCATCGCAGGCCAGTGCCTGCAAAGCCTGCTGACGGCCTTGCTGATATGGGTCTTCATGATGATCATTGGGTTCCCATACGCGGTACTGGTCGCGCTCATCACCTTCATCTGCGCTTTTATCCCTATCTTTGGTCCCTATATTTCAGGCACGCTGGGGACGCTGCTTGTTTACACGGCCGCACCCGACCAGGCGCTGTGGTTTTTGCTTGTCTACTTTATTATCCAGCAACTGGAGGGCAGTTTGATCTATCCGCGCATCGTGTCCAATGCCATTGACATCCCCTCCATCTGGGTGCTGGTGGCAGTGACCCTGGGCGGTGGGATCATGGGTATCGCGGGGATGCTGCTGTTCATCCCCCTGGTGGCCATCGTCTATCGTCTGCTGGCGCGCTCGGCTGATGAGCGCAACCATGCCAGGCAGCTGGAGGGCAAGGATGCCTGAGATCATCTTTAACCAGGTCACCAAGGCGTTTGAGGACGACAAGGGCTTGTTTGATTTCAACGTGATCGTGGAGGAAGGCAGTGCCTTTGGCCTGATCGGCCCGGCGGCGGCAGGCAAGTCAACAGCGCTGAGTCTTTTGATGGGCTTTCTTTTGCCCGACAGCGGCACCTGCAGCATCAGTGGTCAGGATCCCTTCCATCATCGGCGTACGCTGGGAAAAGATATTGGTTACGTGCCGCGCGATGCCCATCTGCCGCGTGGCTGCACAGGCGATCAGTTCATCCGCCTCATCAGTGCGGTGCGCGGCGATGTATCGCGCAAGCGTACGCAGGAGTTGATGGAGCGCTTGGACTGCAACCCTCTGGGAGACTGGCGCTACATGCCGGCCGATCAGCAGCGCAAGGTGGTGCTGATGCTGGGCTTCATGCACAGCCCCAGGATCTATTTGCTGGATGAGCCCTGCGCGGGGCTTGACCCCAACACCCGCAATGAAGTGCTCAACTTGATTGACGAGGAGCGCAAGGCGGGCAAGACGATCTTCATGTGCTCCCATGTATTTGAGGAGGCGCAGCGCTGCTGCGACAGGGTGGGCATCATCCGCGCGGGGCGGCTGGTGACGGTGCAGTCAGCGCAGGCGCTTACCTACACCAGGCAGAAGGTCTACCACATTACCTTCGCTGACATTGCCCAAGCCGCGGCCTTTCAGCAGGAGTGGGAGACCGGCGCGGAGCTGCTGCGCAACCGGGTCATCGTGGCCATTCCTGCCTCGCCCCAGGTGCTGCTCAAGACGCTGAGCAAGTATGAGGTGCTAGATTTGGTCGGCGGCCGGCAGGAGGGTGAGGAGAGTTTCCTGCGCTACCATGGGGATGACATGCTATGATGAAACTCTTTCGCTTCGAACTCAAACGGCGCTTGCCGATGACCCTGCTTTTCATGCTCATGATGCTGATGCTGACGGTGGGCGCGGTTCTGCTTTACAGCGATGCAAATGTGCAGGCGCTAAGCGAGGCGCGGGCAAAGGCTCCCTTTTTCTTTCAGGCGCTGGGTTTGCAGGGCAGCGCCACGCTGACGCAGCATTTGAGCTCCTTGCTTTACGGATTCCTGCTGCCGCTGCTGGGTGGTCTTTACGCCATTTTCCTGTCCTCGCACCTTGTCGCTGACAAGGTGGAGACGGGGGAGATGGCCTACTATCTGGCCTTGCCCTTTGGGCGCGTAAGCTTCGCGCTGACGCAGTGTCTGACACTGTTGACTGGCCTGTTCATCCTGACCGCGCTGCTCACGCTGGGCGGTGTTGTTGCCTGCGCCATCCTTGCCCCGGGTCGGCTGCAGGTGGGTACCTACCTCCGGCTCAACCTGGGCTTCTTGCTGATGCTGTCAATGACGAGTGGGCTTGCGATGCTGATCAGCCTCCGCTCGGATGAGCGCAGGCACGCAAACCGTGCCGCGATGCTGCTTGGCGCCTTGTTTGGACTGCTGTGCATGCTGGGCAGACCCCAGCAGATGCCTGATTACACGCAGTATCTAAGCTTCTATTCACTCTTTGATTTCGCTGGTCTGGCAAAGGGCTGGCTGGACTATCGGGTCCCGTTGATGCCGGCGGTCACGCTGGCGTTCATGCTGTTCGGCCTGCGCACTTTCTCCAGACGAGAGCTGCCCTTATAGGCTGAAAGGAAACAGACCATGAAAGAGCGCTTCAGCATCCATCCCTGGAAGGTGATCGAGACTGCCTTTGAGCCAGGCGACTTACTCCTCTCAGAGAGCCTTTTCTCCCTTGGCAATGGCGCGATGGGTTTGCGGGGCAATTTCGAGGAAGATTACTCGGGCAATACCCATCATGGCACCTACATCGGCGGCGTTTGGTTTCCTGACAAGACGCGCGTGGGCTGGTGGAAGAACGGCTACCCGCAGTACTTTGGTAAGGTCATCAACGCGCCAAACCTGATTGGCCTGCATGTCAAAGTCAATGACACACTGCTGGACGCGGCCAAGCTGCCTTTTGTATCCTTCCGCAGAGAGCTGGATATGCAGGAGGGCACGCTTTCCCGCGAAGTTGTCTATCAGCTGCCCCAAGGTCAGGTCACACTCAGCAGTCAGCGCTTTGTCTCCATGGATCTCAAGCCCCTGCTGGCTCAAAGGATCAGTTTGGAGGCTTCTTTTTGCGCGCATGTGGCGATCGAAGCCTATCTGGACGGCAATGTGCACAATGTGGACAGCAATTATCAGGAGAGTTTCTGGCAGCAGCTCGATTCTTTTGCAGACGAAAAGGAGCAGACGATCCGGATCCTCTGCCGCACCAAGGAGAATCCCTTTGGCACGCCGCGCTTCACGGTGGCGGCATCCTGCAGTTGTCAAAGCTCTCTTGCCATTGCCGAAGCTTATATTGCAGACGGCTTTGCCTGCCTGCGTTATGAAGGAGATTTGCTATCCGGTGAAGCTGCAAAGCTGAGCAAGTTCGTCTATGTCACCACCGACAGGGATCACAAGGCGGAAGATCTGCTTGGCATCGCGGCAGGTCTGAGCGGTCAGGCGGCCGGGCAGGGCTTTGAGACTCTGCTTATGGCGCACCAGGATGCCTGGGCAAGGAAGTGGCAGACGGCTGATGTGCAGGTCATGGGCGATAACGAAGCCCAGCAGGGCATTCGCTTCAATCTCTTCCAGCTGTTGTCCACCTATACGGGTGAAGACGCCAGGCTCAACATCGGCCCCAAGGGCTTCACGGGTGAGAAATATGGCGGCGCCACCTACTGGGATACGGAGGCCTATTGTTTCAGTGTCTACATGGCCATCGCCGGCCAGGATGTGGCAAAGCAGCTGCTGCTGTACCGCCACCAGCAGCTGGAGGGAGCCTATCACAATGCTGCCCAACAGGGTTTTAAGGGCGCACTCTACCCCATGGTCACCTTCAACGGTATCGAGTGCCACAATGAGTGGGAGATCACCTTTGAGGAGATCCACCGCAATGCTGCCATCGCATACGCCATCTTCAACTACACCAGCTGCACTGGGGACTCAAGCTACCTGATGGGCAAGGGCTTGGAGGTGCTGCTGGGCATCGCGCGCTTCTGGGAAGACCGCGTGCATGTGCATCAGGAAACTGGCCTATACATGATCCATGGCGTCACCGGGCCCAATGAGTATGAGAACAACGTCAACAACAATTGGTATACGAATCGCATGGCAGCCTGGTGCCTGGATTTCTTCTGTCAGGCTGCCGATCTGGCCGGGATCAGGCGGCGGCAGTCGCTTGGCATCACGGAGGCAGAGCTGCAAAACATGCGCGGCATAGCTGACAACATGTACTATCCAATGTCAGAAGAGGTGGGCGTTTTCGTGCAGCACGACACCTTTCTGGATAAGGACCTGCGTCCCGCCTCTTCCCTGGATCCCAAGGAACGACCCATCAATATGCACTGGAGTTGGGACAGGATCCTGCGCAGCTGCTTCATCAAGCAGGCGGATGTATTGCAGGGCCTGTATTTCCTCAACCACCTGTATGACATGGATGCCAAGCGGCGCAACTTCGACTTCTATGAACCCATGACAGTGCATGAGTCCAGCCTCTCACCCTGCGTGCACAGCATCCTGGCGGCGGAGCTGGGCTATCGGGAGAAGGCGCTTGAGATGTACAAGCGCACAGCGCGGCTTGACCTGGATGACATCAACCATGATACCTCCGACGGTCTGCACATCACCAGCATGGCGGGCAGTTGGCTGGCCATCGCGCAGGGCTTCGCAGGGATGCGCACCACCGAGGGCCTGAGCCTTGCGCCTTTCCTGCCCAGGGGATGGCAGGGCTACGCCTTGCGCATCCTGTATCGCAAGAGGCGCCTGCACATCGCGGTGGATATGGAGAGGGTCATGCTGACATTGGAGGAGGGCCCACCGCTCAATCTCAAGGTATACGGCATGGATACGCTTGTGGAAACAGTCACAGAAATTGGGAGGGATTTGTATGAAAAAGCTTTTTGTCAGCGCGGATATTGAAGGCACCTGCGGCATCATCCACTGGGATGAGACGCAGAAGAACCATCCGGATTACGCTTATTTTGCCGATCAGATGACACGTGAGGTGGCGGCTGCCTGCCAAGGCGCGCATGAAGCAGGTTATGAGCAGGTGCTGGTGAAGGACGCGCATGACAGCGCGCGCAACATCAACCCTCGAGCCCTGCCAGACTATGCCCGGCTCTTGCGTGGCTGGGGCGGACATCCCTACAGCATGATGCTGGGGCTGGACAAGAGTTTTGACGGGGTGGTTTTCACAGGCTACCACTCGGCTGCCGGCCGGGATGCCAACCCGCTGGCGCACACGATGAACACCCAGCTCATGTCTGTCACTATCAATGGGGAGCTGGCCAGCGAGCTGATGATCAACTGCCTGATCGCTGCCTACGAGGCTGTGCCTGTCTATGTCCTTAGCGGCGATAAAGGCTTGTGCGACTGGATGCAGAGCAGAAGCCCCAATACAGCTGTTGTGGCCACCAACGAGGGCATAGGTGCCGCGGCCATCTGTCTGCACCCCGATGTGGCAGTTGACAGGATAAGGGAGGCCGTGTGCGAAGCGGTCAAGCAAGCGCCGGAAACCTGCCTCTTCCCTCTGCCTGACCACTTTGACGTGGAGATCTGTTACCGCGAGCATCATAGAGCCTTCAGCAAGTCCTTTTATCCCGGCATGCGGCGTGTGGATGAGCGGACGCTGCGATTCCAAAGCAAGGATTGGTTTGAAGTCCTGCGAATGATGCACTTCTGCCTGTGAAATAAATGTAAACACTTGCCCAGCGCAAGAGAAAGAGCCTTCTATGAGCGCGTTTCCCATTGGCATCATCCTGGAATCCCTGTTGCAGCCCATCCCGCAAGCGCTTGACACCATCCAGCGCCTGAGCGCCCAGGGCGTGCAGGTCTACACCACCAGGGGCGAACTGTCGCCCGAGAACATGAGTATGAAAAAAAAGGCTGACTTCCTCAGGATGGTCAAGGACAGGGGTCTGGTCATTTCGGCGCTTGTGGGGGATCTGGGTCACGGCTTTGGGGATCCTGCCAAGAACCCCGGGCTGATCGCCGCCTCCAAGCGCATTCTGGAGCTGGCCAAGGACTGGGAGACCGATATCGTGACCACGCACATCGGGGTGGTGCCGGCTGATCCCGCGCATCCGAGGTATCGCGTCATGCAGGACGCCTGCGGTGAGCTGGCTGAGTACGCTGACAGCCTGGACGCGCATTTCGCGGTCGAGACCGGCCCTGAGACCGCCAAGACGCTATGCGCCTTCCTGGATTCCCTGCATTCAACGGGGGTCGCGGTCAATATGGATCCCGCCAATCTGGTGATGGTCACAGGCGACGACCCGGTTGCGGCCGTGCATACACTCAAAAAATACATTGTGCACACGCATGCCAAGGATGGCCGCAAACTCTTTGACAAGTCATCTGAGCGCATCTACGGTATTGTAGCCGACGACGTGGTGACAGACCCCGCCTTTATCGAGCTGCCTCTGGGCGAGGGGGATGTGCCTTTCAAGCCTTATCTGCAGGCGCTCAGGGATATCGGCTACACGGGCTTCCTGACCATTGAGCGCGAGGTGGGGGAAGACCCTGTGCGCGATGTGGCTGGCGCCGTCGATTTCCTGCGCAGGCTCTTTTAAGGGGAATGCTGATGAGAATCGGAGTCAGCAGCTACAGTTACGCCAAGTACATGAATGAAGGGCATGCCTCCTACACGGACATCTGCGACCTGGCCAAGGCGACCGGCTTTGATGGCATTGAATTCATCGACCTGAATACTGATGTTCAGCAGGCTGACTGCGTGGAAGCCCTGGCCGGACTCATCCGCGCGCACTGTGACAAGATAGGGTTGCCCATCATTGCTTATACAGTAGGCGCGGATTTCCTTAACCGTGGGTCGGAGGAAGCGGCACGCGTCAAGCGGCAGGTGGATATAGCGGATATCCTGGGTGCCAAGGTATTGCGACATGATGCCTGCTGGAGCTTGCCTCAGGGCATGGCCTGGCGGGAAGCAATCCAGCGCATCAAAAATCCCATCCGTGAAGTGACGCTGTACGCAGCCGCGCGAGGTATCAAAACTTGCACAGAAAACCACGGCTACATCCTGCAGGACGCGCATCGTGTGGAAAGTCTGATCCTGGCGGTCGATCACCCCAACTACGGTTGGCTGGTGGACATGGGCAATTTCCTTTGTGTGGATGAGCCAGCGCTTCATGCCCTGCCCATCGCAGCGCCCTATGCCTTCCACGCCCATGCCAAGGACTTCCTTTACAAGCCGCAATGGGAAGAAAGCCCTGGCGAGGGCTGGTTTGATACCAGAAACGGTTCCCACTTGCGCGGCACGGTGGCCGGCCATGGGGTCGTGCCCATCCGCTATTGCCTGGACACGCTCAAGGCAGCCGGCTACGATGGCTGGCTGAGCTATGAATTTGAGGGTATGGAGGATAACCTGAGCGCCATCGAGGCAGGCTACAAATATCTGCGCAGGCTGGTGAACGGATAAATATGTCAGGGCGCAGGATTAGCGTCCGCCCGGTAGATCGCTACCGTCAGCGCGCCGTCCTGCGCCGCGCCATCTATCCTGATGGGGAAATTATAGTTGTTGCGGAAGATCAGATTGAGTGAGGGGTTGCCCACCGCCGCGTCAGCGTGCAGCGGCAGGTAGCTGGCGCCAATCGGTCCATGCGGCCTGCGTGCCAGGATCTCAAGCCCGGGCAACTGCATCAATACATTGTACAGAGTGCTTGATACCTGGCAGGTTCCCCCGCCATAGCCGAGTACTGCCTGGCCTCCTACCAGAACATAGGCGGGCTCGTAGCCTGAGCGCCTGTTGTAGGGGCCTATCTGCGCGTTGAAATCAAAGCGGCCCTGAGGCTCTATGAGCAGCGGGGCGAAGCGTTGGCAGGCGACCCGGATATTGACCATGCGGCTGAGGTTGACTTCATCGGTATTGATCTTATAAAAGGACGTGTAGGCGGCAATGGGTGCGGAGCCGTCAGCGCTCATAACGTCCGCGAAAAGCGGCTGCAGTTCGCTGAGCAGCCGGGTATCCACATAAGCATACTGGCGGTGGTAGACAAGTTTTGCCCAGCCGTCCTCAAAACCAATAAACGCCAGGCGCGTGCCCTTTTGCAGGGTGATGAGCGTCGCAGCGTTTTGACTGGGTGCGTCCCGGACTGATGCCTCTGCCTCCACCCAGCCCAGATAGCTGGCTGGTATGGCGGGATACTGAGGCGTTAGGCTGGGATCAATCGGCTTGACTTTGGTGTCGTCCACCTGCCTGCGCTGAATGTAGCCCGTCATGCCGTTTGTGCGTATCAGCAGCCAGTCCGGCTCTACCTTGAGGATCTCAATGGCATCCCTTTGGGAGAGGTAGCCCACTGCCTCGCCGCCAGGCTCTGAGAGCAGCTGCACGCTATTGTTTAGCCTTCCCGTGTAGAGCGCGGGCATTGTTTCCTCAGCCAGAGCGGGGATAGAACTGAGCACAAGGATCAAAACCAGTGTCAGAACCAGGAGGCTTTTCACGCCTTGGGCACCCGGTAGATGGCGATGAACAAGGCGCCGTCCTGCACATGGGAACTGATGCGGATGGGGAAGTCATAATCGTTGCGGAAGATGAAGTTGAGGTCGCCTGATGAAGCGTCCACGCCGTGTGGCAGGTAGGGCGCGCCGTTGGCACCGTGAGGTGCCCGCGCGATCACCGTCAGGCCTGTGAGCTGAAGGACAACGTTATATAAGGTGCTGGAAACCTGGCAGCTGCCGCCCCCGTAGGTGGGGATCAGCTCACCCTCAAAAAGGCCGTTTGCCTCCTTGTAGCCAGAACTGGGGCGGAAAGGCCCGACGCTTGAGTTGAAGTTCAGTATTTCACCTGGCTGCATCACGCAGTCCATGCGCTGCACGCACACTTGCAGGTTGATGATGCGGTTGAGGTTGAGTTCATTGGTGCTGATATTGTAAAACGAGGTGTAGACAGCAATCGGCATGTCCTCAGTGCCGGAGACTTCGTTGGGGGCGACCATCGCCAGATCAGGCAGTGAAAGTGTGTTGACATAACCATACTGACGCTTGAAGATCAGCCTGGCCCAGCCGTTGGTAATATCCATGAAGGCCAGCTTGGTGCCCGCCTGCAGGGTGATCAGCGTTTCCGCCTTGTCTTCAGGCGTGTCCTTGACCGTTACTTCGCCATCAAGTGTGGTGAAGTAACGGCTCAGCACCACGCCATAAGGTGATGTGTTTATCGGATCTACCGGCACGACATCCATGGTGCGGTGGCGCAGCACAAAGCCGGTGCCATTGCCATAAACTATCTCCAGATAATTGGGCAGCACATCCACCACCTCAATAGGATGACCAGGCTGGTAGGTGGTCAGCACCTTGGAATCCTTGTCAGCCTTGGCGTAGACCGAGGTCGCGCCTTCATAGTTGAGGGTAATGATGGCGGTATAGATCACAGGCTTTCTGGTGGCGGCATCTGCCCCTATAGGCAGCAGCCCGATCACCAGGACCAGTGCCAAGAGGATCGCGCTCAGGCGTTCATGCTTCATCAGGGGTCTCCTTTTCTTCGGGAGGTATCGTTTTCTGGCGGAGTTTTTGGTAACTGCCGTTATCTTGTTCGACGTAGACATTATCCAACTGCTGCTTGAACCCTGCGCGGAAGTCAGCCAAGTAAGCCTGCCGCAGCGTGATCAATTCAATACTCTCCTGCTCGCTCAGGGAACTCTCCCTTTGCCTGCGCGCAAGCGACAGCATATGCGCTACCGCCTCCCTATCCATTGTACCCGCTCCTTTTACGCATCACCAGCCCCAGCGCCAGGGGGATGCACAGGACCGCAATGTAGAGGCCATAGGACAGCCACTTGCTGAGCTGCGAGCGGTCGATCATGAACTCAATGCCCAGTATCGCGGCCAGCACGATAGGCAGGGTGCAAAGCGACACAATGGCAAGGCCGCGCGCTTTATTCTGTTTGAGTAAACGTACAGCAAAGATGACCAGCGCCAGGGTGAAAAGCGTCACTGACAACACCTGCTGCAGCCCTACAAAGCTATAGCGCAGATGACCGTCATAGCGCAGGCTCTCAAACAGGTTCTGGCTCAAACCAAACAGCAGCGCGCCCGTCAAGGCGACATCGCCTCTGCGGCCATCTTGCTTGAGAAGATCACGCAGTGAGAAGCCGCACAGTAAAATACCCATTGCGCTTTCCAGGTAGTAGGTGCGCAAATAGGCATCGTATTCATCGCGGAAGGCCAAGAAGGTGTTGTCCAGCACCCCAGTGATCAGTGGCCGGCTGATTCCAAGGGAGGTATAGCCCTCGCCAAGGCGCGCGATGGCCACAAAGGCAAAGATCGCGGGTGTCAGCATATCTAGCCACTCTATAGCCTTCACCCCTGCCCGTTTAGCCGCAAGAAGAGCGCCTAGCCCAATCCCCAGCAGCGCGCCAAACATGGACAGGCCGCCGATGGTCAGGTCAAGCGCGGCGACGAAGCTTGCCAGTTGGCGAAAGTTGGGGTCAAACAGGCAGTAGACCACGCGAGCGAAAATCAAACCCAGCACGGGGGAAAGCAGGCAGGTGAGCGCCGCCGCGTCCTTCAGCGCTTTTGTTTTGCGGCTTATTAACAGCAGCAATATGCCTGCGGCCACGCAGGCAGCTGCGATGAAAAGCCCGTAGATGTAAAAGCTCAGCCCAAAGGCCGATAAACTCATCGCCTCGGAAAACACCGCGCTTACCAGCCTTTCGGGGCAACCAGCGTGGCGAAGTAGAGCATGTCGCTCTGCGCGCGCTCGTTGCTTATTGATTTGTCCTGGTAATAGCCACCGTTGAAGATGAAGGTGCCGGAGTTGCCGCCGTCAAAGTTGAAGGCCTGCTGGCAGCCAAGCGCGTACATGAAATCAGCCAGTTCGATATGCGTCACACCCTGGGATTCCTGCGTGCGGCCTTCTGCCAGCACGATGACGTAGCTGAGTTTGTCCAGTTGACCAATGGCCATGCGGGGTTCGCGGCCATGGGGGTTGTAGCTGTAGTTGGGATCAAGGTCCAGCAGCACGCTGTCTTTGATCAAGGCTGGTCCGAACGTGAAGGCATTGATGATAGTGTGTCCTGCGCTCAGGAAGGCCTGCACCTCCTCCTTGCGTGACTGCACAAAGACATGGAAATCGCCGTTCTCATCGGTGATCAGCAGGTCCTTGGCATTGTTGTACTTGGCCCTGACTTTCTCACCCATGCGGTATTCAAAGGATTTCTTCTCCGGTTCATTGGACATGTAATTGGCATTGATGGCGACGACAGCGCCAAACTTCTCTGCCATGGAACTGATCATGGCCACCCGGCTGGAACCTAACTTGCCGGCTGTGGCCGTGCGCAGCTGAGAGGGATCACTGATGGTCACATAGGCGATTCGCCATACTACGCCGTCCTGCGTTTGCGTTTCCAGCTTCAGTGAAATGCTGGCGTCCTCATAACCTGACTCGCTGAAGGCTGCCGGGTTAGGCTTGGGCCCGGAGCTGAAGTCGATGGGCAGTGGTGCCAGCGCAGGCGCCGTGGTTTCGGCCCTGGCCCCGGGGATCAGCAGGTTGATGAGGCCTGCTCCCTCGCTTGGCATCTCATCCAGCAGGCGATTGCGCTCGTCATCAAGCAGTGCGCCTGAGGAGAGGTAAAAGGGCAAACTCAGCACAAAGATGGCGGATAGTGTGATGCACAGGATACGCGTTTTGTTGCTCATGGGGCTTAGTTCCTTTCCCCGCTCCGGTCAGCAAAGACCCAGGAGCGCTGCAGGCGATAATTGACGAAGAACAGCAGGGTGTCCACAATGGCCTTGAGCAGGGTCTTGTCCATGCCCAGCCAGCTGTGCAGGCTGCTCACCAAACCTGCCGACATGGCCATCACCAGCACAGCCAGCAAGAGATAGCGCATGAAGGAATCCTTGGACTTCTCGATCTGAAAGACAAAAGCTTTGTTGGCTTTGTAGTTGAACACGGCAGAAACAGCGCGAGCAATGGCCGTGGCCAGCAGCACCTGCAGCGAGATTTTCCATAGCACCGTCTGGGTTGGCGAAACGCCTGCCAGAGGCAGCAGCCATTTGTCCAGGAGCGTAAACAGAAGGATATCAAGCACAGTGGACAGGCCGCTGGCAGAGGCGTACTTGAAGAAATTCTTGAACAGCTGCACATAGATGCGCATGGAGTCCTGGAAGGGGCGAAAGTGCGTGCGGCGGTTCTCATCAATGTAAATGGTCTGGATGGCAACCACCTGGGAATTGATGTGCCGCCCGGAGGCCGTGATGAGCATGTTTATCTCATACTCAAAGCGCTCACCAGGCACCTCCAGCATGAAGGGGATGAGTTCTTTAGAAAAGCCGCGCAAGCCCGTCTGCGTGTCGGGCAGCCATTTGCCATACAGCAGCGCGAAGAAGAAACTGGTCAGGCGGTTGCCCGCGCGGGACTTCATTGGCACATTGCGCGCTTTGAAATCACGCGAGCCGATGATCAGGTCATCCGGATGCTCCTGCAGGGCCAGCGACACCCTGAGCACATCAGGCGCCGTGTGCTGGCCATCTGAATCAGCTGTCACTACGCCGGGTGCATTGGGATAGCGCGCCTGGATGTGCCGCAGGCCGTATTTGAGCGCGTGGCCCTTCCCGCCGTTGACGGGATAGCCGATCACCTCACAGCCGGGCTTGGTCTTCAAAGCCTCAAACAGGGCTGCGTAATCAGGGCCCGATCCATCGTCGACCACCAGGATGTGCTCAAAACCGTGGACGACAAGTTCGTCCACGTAGTCGCTCAGCAGGTGATCCGGGTGCAGCGTGGGGATTAGGACGATCGTTTCCAAAACCTTTGTCACTTACTCAAATCCTTTGTGGCGTACTGCCTCACATTGAGGTATCCAGGTAATCCCGCACCAAGGGGGCCAGGTCCCGGTCCATGAAGCTGTTGAGCAGGCTTTCAAAATCCTGCCTTGAGGCCAGGCGGAATGCGTAGAGCTTGCAGTAGGCCTTCAAAAATGCGTCCACTTTGCCGGTGTCCAGCTCGAGCCCTTCCAGCATCGCTGCCCCTCTGCCATATACGACGCTGGTGTACTCCTGATAGCTTTGAAAGTAGCTGAGCGGGCTTGCCGGCGTGATGCCCGGGCGGATGTTCTCCCGCATGGGGGCATCCAGGCGCAGTGCCTTGAGGTTCTCATACGCGCCTTGCCCGTAGGTGGCCCGCACATAGCGCAGGGTGGCCCATTCGCACAGCGCCTCATCCTGCCAGGGTTGGTTGATCTGGTCTGAGCCCACCAGCGCGTAGAACCATTGATGCGCCAGCTCGTGGGCAATCGTCAGTTCAAGACCGTCCTGATTGCCCGCCCGCAGGTAGCTGTCCGACAGGATGACCAGGCCAGGGTACTCCATGCCGCCCAAGGGGAAGGGCGTCTCCACCAGTGTCATGGTTTCCCAGGGATAGAGGCCATAGGTCTTGTTTAGGAAGGAGAGGGCCTTTCTGGCTATGGCGAGCATGATATCGGCATTTCTGGCTGTTTTTGACAGCGCGATCAGTGTGATACCATCGACCTGAGCTTGGCGCACTGCGCAGTCTTTGACGATCACCATTGCCCAGTCGCGCAGGGCGAAGGTATCCTTGTCAAGCGGCGTGGAGGCGGCAAGGGTGTAATCCTCCGGCAGAGTAAGTGAGACACGGTAGTTGGCCGCCCGAGATACGAAGGGGTCTCCAACCGGCCAGTAGGGGTCGTCGCGCCAGCCATCCACGTCCCGCAGGGCGAGTATCGGCAGGCAGTTGCCAAAGGTCCACACGTTGTCCGCGCAGCCAAAGCGGCCGGGGCTTTGGGGGATGCTCAGTACGCAGCGAAGGGTCAAACTGCCGTCTTTCCCGGGCGCCAGTGCCGGAATAGGAACGCGCAACAGGGTCCTGGCCGTGTCGTCAAATCCGGAGGCAACTGGATCGCCATTCCACAGGACATCGTGTATCAGCAGGTCCCCCTTGGAAAAACCCTTTGGATAGAAGGCCTCATACAGCTCCGGATAGGCGGCCGGGCTGGTTTCCTCTTTGGCAAAAGCACCCGCGTAGGTTCGGATCAGTAGGTCTTCGTAAGTCTGCTGTGTGCTGTTATGCACCTCCAGATGCATTGTAACGGCCAACTGCGCGGCATCTGGGTGAAAGACCAGCTCATAGCTGTAGGTGTCAAGCATCTCCGCGGCCTTGAGCAAGGTCTCGCCAGGCTGCCAGGGCTTACTTTGCGCGCTCCATGACAACAGGAGGCTCGCTCCCACTATCAGCAGCGTGATTAGGACAGTCGCCAGGCAGTGTTTCCGGCCCTTTGCCATTATACCTTGTTCCAGCGCGCCTTGCCACCCTTTCCCCGCGAATGTGCAGTACCCTCGCACGCGCCCATGATAGCGCTAAAAGCCGGAAATGTAAAACAAAAACTACAGAATGTTACGAATCTGTGCACTTGAAATGGAGGCCCGGTTACGGTATTGTATGGGCATCTACACTTTAGGAGGCCGAACATGACAGAATATCGTCAGGCCTTGCCGCAGGAAGAGGACGACATACTCGACCTGGCCAATCTGACATTCAGCCTGGTGCGCCACCCCTGTGATTTCAAGGCACTCGCGCCAAAGGTCTATGCGCGGGAAGATTTCTATCGATACCATGTGGTGGCGGCGCGCGATGGGCGCATCAAGGCTTTGGTCGGCCTGCTGCCCCTTACGCTGCGGCTGAGCGCTGACAGCGCGCTGAAGCTGGGTTACATCGGCACTGTCAGCGTCCACCCCTACGCGCGGGGCGAGGGGCATATGAAGGCTCTGATGCAAATGGCGATTGACAGCGCCAAAGCGCAGGGTATGGACATGATGGTCCTGGGCGGTCAGCGTCAGCGCTATAACTATTTTGGTTTTGAGAATGGCGGCAGCGTCATCACCTACACCCTCAGTGCCACCAACCTGCGCCACGTGCTGAAAGATGAAGATGTCAGCATGTACCGCTTTTTGCCCTTTGCACAGCTTGATCAGGCGAAGTTGGATGCGCTATGGCGGATGCAGTCAGTTCAGACGCTCAGCGGAGTGCGTCCATTTGTGGATTTTGCCCTGTTCATGCAAACCTGGCAAGGTAAGGCATTTGCTGTGACGCAGGGCGATACTTTGCTGGGTTATCTTTACACCAACAAGGATAGCCTCTCAGAGTGGGTACTGTGTCCCGGTGAAGCGCTGCTGCCGGTGCTCAAGGCCTTTATGGCGCGGGAACAACTGCAGGAGATCCACATCAGCCTGCCCCTACACCGTAAGGAAGACATGCGCGCCTTGTCGCAGGTGGCTGAGGGCTATGAGATCCGCGACAGCTGCATGCTGCGTGTGCTGGATTGGCAAAACACCCTGCAAAAGCTGCTGGCTTTCAAGGCCGATCTGCTATCCCTGGAGGACGGAGAGGCCGTGCTGGAGGTCATCGAAAAAGGCAGATGGCTCATCCAGGTACATCACGGCCGCCCGCAGGTGACACCGACGCAGAGGGAGCCTTCCCTGCGCCTTGCGGAAAACGCGGCGGTGCTGCTCCTCTTCTCGATGCAGTCCCGACTGCTGGATGACAGCACGCTGTGGCGCAACTGGCTTCCGTTTTATTTTTCAGTGTCCGAAGCTGACGCTTTCTGATCAGGCTCATAGTGTATGTAGGTGTTGAGAAGTTGCTTGACCACCACGGCGATCTGGCGGGGCGTTTCGCGCTTGCCGTTGTCCATCCAGTGCTTAAGGATGCCGGCAAAGCCATAGCTGATAAATACATAGGAATAGGCGCGGGCGTGTTCGTCCGTGCCAAATAGCGTTTCCCAGGTCTCTTTGCTGTTGGGCCGGTTGCGCTCAAAGACGTGCGCCAAAAAGGAGGCGCTGTCAGTGCGCAACAGGGCCTCGCAGGCATTGATGTGCTCCGCCAGGTACTCAAAGATGGCGCCAATCATGCGCTCCAGGTTATCCTCGTCCATCACTGGAGAGGGAGCGGAGACGATGTCCGTGATGCCCTGGACGACCTCGTTTTCCACCGCCTGATAAAGATCGAAAATATCCGTAAAATGCAAATAGAAGGTGCCGCGGCTGATATCGGCCAACTCCGCGATCTCCCGGATGCTGATTTTCTGAAGGTTGCGCGTCTGCAGCAGGCGCACCAGCACCTCCTGCAGTTTGTGCTTGGTTCTTTGGGTCCTGCGGTCATGTACGCTTTGCGGCATTGGGCCCTCCTAAGACAATATGGTTTCAGGTGTTCAATAGTGGACAGTTCTCGCCTTTTGACAATTGTATCGCAGCACAGATGCATTATACTGTACAAGTGCCCTAAAATCAACACTTGTACATCCGGTTTTGCCCGAATTTGGAAAGGAACGCCATGGAATGAAGCGAGTCAGCCAGGCCGTGATAAAGCATCGGCGCCTGATACTGATCATCACCCTGCTGCTGTGCGCGGTGAGTGTGTTTGCGATGCGGCAGGTCAGCGTCAACTATAACCTGGCGTCCTACCTGCCTGAAAACACCGCTTCCACCAAAGCCATGCGGATGTTGGACGAGGACATGCCCAACATGCAGGTCTATGTGCCGGACGTCAGCCCTCAGGGAGCGTTGGAGGTCAAGGCCAGGCTGCTGGCGGTGCCGCACGTCAGCGCCGTCATATGGCTTGATGACTTGGTGGATGTCCGCGGAATGGCTTGGGACATGATACCGCAGGACAGCCGTGATCAGTTCTACAAAGAAGGCGGCGCGCTCTATCAGCTGACAGTCGATCTGGACTACGCGGCGCAGGCCTTTACCGATATCAATACGCTCTATCCGCAGGCCATCTACAAGGGCGACGCAGCCAATCAGGCGCGGGTGCAGACGGTCTCGATGGGGGAGATCTCCTCCATCATGCTGTATGTGCTGCCTTTGGTGCTTATCATCCTGCTTTTATCGACCAGCCACTGGTTTGAACCGGTGTTGTTCCTGTTTGCCATCGGCGTGGCCATACTCGTCAATGAGGGCAGCAACCTGTTGCTTGGCAGCGTCTCTTTTGTGACACAGGCCTGCTCAGCGGTATTGCAGCTGGCGGTCTCCATCGATTACGCGGTCTTCCTGCTGCACCGCTTAGGTGAATTCCGCGCGCAGGGGATGGACGCCAGGGAGGCCATGACGCTGGCCATGCAAAAGGCAGCGTCCTCCATTGCCGCAAGCGCCATGACCACGGTGTTTGGCTTCCTGGCGCTGCTGGCGATGAACTTTGGCATGGGCGTGGACATGGGCCTGGTGCTGGCCAAGGGCGTGATGCTGAGCTACATCAGCGTCATGGTCGTATTGCCTGCCACCGCCATCGCCTGCAGCAAGTGGATCGACAAGACGGCCCACCGCAAGCTTATGCCCGAGTTCACGGGCCTTGGCCGCGGCGTCATCAAGTACGGCGCCGCTTTGGCCATCCTCTTGATCCTGCTTTTGCCGCCCGCCTACCTGGGCCAGACGCGCAATGACTTCTTCTACGGCTCCTCGGGCATGCACGCGCCGGGCTCGTCATCACAGGTACAGGCGGCCCGGATCGACCGCGTGTTTGGCCGCCGCCAGGCGGTGCTGCTGATGGTGCCTGAAAGCCAGCCCGCAAAAACAGCGGCGCTGGCGCAAACGCTGAAGGGCCTGCCCTATATGTCAAGCGTCATCTCCTACGCTCAAAGCGTGGGGGTACAGATCCCGCCCCAGATGCTGCCAGAACAGGCGCTGGCCCAGCTGAACGCCAAAGGTTATGACCGCATCATCCTGTATGTCGACAGCCCGGAGGAGGGCAGCGAGGCCTTTGCTATCGTCCAACAGCTGCGCGCTTTGGCTCGGGATAGCTATGGGAATGACTATTATCTGTTGGGCGAGAATGTGATCAACTACGACTTGATGCAGACAATCACAGGTGATAACCTGCGCGTGCTGTTGATCGGTATCCTGGCCATCGGCCTTGTGCTGCTGGTCACCTTCCGCTCGCTTTCCATCCCCCTCATCCTGATTATGGTCATTGAAGGCTCCATTTGGCTGAATATGTCCATCCCCTACATCACGGGTGCCACCATGAATTACATTGGGTACCAGATCGTCAGCTCCGTGCAACTGGGCGCCACGATCGATTACGGCATCCTGCTCAGCCAGCGCTACATGGAGGGCAGGCAAACCCTGGACAAAAAGGAAGCGGCGACCTGGGCCCTGTCAAAGTCAACGGGCTCCATTTTGCCGCCGATGCTGATACTTACCATCGCTGGCTATGTGCTGTCCATCGTGGTGCGCTCAAACGGTGTCATCAGCCAGATGGGTGAGATCATTGGCCGGGGCGCCGCCATATCTGGCATGATGGTGCTGTTGGTGCTGCCTCATCTGCTCATGTGGTGCGACAAGCTGATACAAAAGACGACCCTCAAAACGAAGGAGATCATCAAGTGATGAAGAAATGTGTTGCGCTCAGTTTGTGCCTGATGCTCCTATGCACAAGCGTCCTGGCGCTGGCCCAGGTGAAAAAAACAGAGGTCGTCTACGCCAAGCTGGACGCCCTGGGCGCCGTGCAGGGCGTTTACATCGTCAACTCCTTTGAGGCGCTGGAGGCGGCGCGGGTAAAGGATTATGGCCGTTACACGCAGGTGACCAATCTCAGCTCAGTGGCACCGCTCAGCTTTGAAAACGAAGCGCTGGAGCTGTCGATTAAGCGCGGGCGCTTTTACTACCAGGGCGACCAGCAAAGCCTGGAGCTGCCCTGGAACATCAGTATTGGCTATAGCCTGGATGGTGTGCCTACGCCGCCCCAAGTGCTCTCAGGCGTCGTGGGCAAACTCGAAATCACCTTGGATGTAGGCGTCAATGAAGCCCTGAAAGCCTATGCCCAAAGCATGACGCTGCAGATCACGCTGACGCTGGACGGGGACAAGTGCCTTGATATCCAGGCGCCCAAGGCAAGCATCGCCTCTTCCGCAGGCGACAAGACACTGGTCTACGTGATCCTGCCCGGACAATCAGCAAACTATAGGGTAAGCGCGGAAGTCACGGATTTTGCCATGGACGGGCTGCAGATCGCGGGTGTCCGCATGGCCATAGACATGGAGCAATACCAGGCAGTTGCGGCGCAGGCGCTGCAGGGCAGTCCCTTGGCCGCCGCGGTGGGTCCCATGATGGAAAACTTCCTGGGCGGCATGCAGGGCCCGGCGCCCTATTCCTTCGCGGACATTCGCAATGGCGTGGTGGATAGCCTGCAGTTCGTCCTCTTGACCCAGGGCATTGAGGAGGCGCCAGAACCTCCTGCGCCCGCCTCCTCCATCCAGCATCCGCCTGAGACGGTGCTGACGCGCATCCTGGCGCTGTTTGACAGCGGAGGTAATTTCCCCCTGACGCAAGGTTTGGATGAGAACTCTCGTTGTATATTCATACATGAGAGTTCTTTTTGTTAGGAGGTGTCGCCATGGCAGATAGGGATTATTCATCCCAGACATTTGAAAAGCTGGTCGCACCCTGTGAGCGCCAGGTCTATTTCACGTGCCTGGGCATGATGGGCAACGCTCAGGATGCGCAGGATTGTGCCCAAGAAACCATGCTCAAGGCATTTCTGGGCTTTGCGGGTTTCAAAGGCGAGGCCAAGGTGAGCACCTGGCTTTACAGCATCGCCACGCGCTGCTGCACCGATGCCCTGCGCAGGCGGCATGAAACGATCTCCCTTGAGCAGTTGCAGGAGGATGGTTTTGATCCGCCCGGTGACGCGCCTTCACCCTACTTGCAGCTTGAAGCCGGTGAGCGCAAACGCCTGCTGCGCGAGGCTCTGCAGCAGTTGCCCTGCGAGCATCGTCAGCCCATTGTGTTGTGTGACCTGCAGGGACTCAGCTATGAGGAAGCGGCGCAGGCACTTGACCTGCCCCTGGGCACCGTGAAAAGCAGGCTCAACCGGGCCAGGGCATCCCTCAAAAACACATTATCGAAAAACGCGGAACTTTTCTCACTCAAGACTCGTCCTACTGATGAGAGGAGGGAAGACAAATGACACACGAAACGTTCCACACCCTTCTCACAGCGTATCTGGAGGGAAGTCTCAGCCAGACCGATCGAGCTGCAATGGATGATCACCTCAAGCACTGCGGCGACTGTCAGCTTCTCCTCAGGATCCGGCAGGACTGTCAAGAACTGGATGATGAAAGCGAGGTACCCGCTCTCTTCTCCTCCGCTTGGCGGCAGGCCATTCATCAACAAGAGGAGGACACTATGCAAAACGATCAGGAAGTCAAGAAGGAAAGGGGACCCTTGCGTGTCCGGCCGTGGATGGGCGTTGCAGCCGCCCTGGTCTTTGTAGTGGGCGGCACCCTGCTGACACGCCGCCCGGCGGTCAAGGACACCCAAAGCCAATATGATCAGGTAGGCGCCCCCTATCCGGCTGACACATCAGCCAAGAATGAAAGCGACACCTACTCAGCAACCGGGGCGGTCATGCCTGCTTACAGCAGAAGCTCCGCAGCCGAAGCCGCGCCCGCTCCCGATGTGAACGCTGCGGAGCAGTCGGCAAAGATCATCAGGACCATCAGCCTGACCATGGTCAGCCGTGAGTTTGATAAGGACTTGGAGGCCTTGAATGCGGCCCTTCAGGCAGTGGGCGGGCATGTGGAGTACTCCGACATCGCGGCCGATCGCGGCAGCCGCAGGTACGCCAACCTCACCCTGCGCGTCCCCAAGGACAAGCTGGATGCCTTCCTGACCAGTGCCAGGGGCCTTGGCCGTACCCTGTCCATGACGGAGTCGCAGGAGGACGTCAGCGAGCAGTATTTGGATGTTGATACGCGTCTGGCGACCCAGAAGACCAAAATGGCCCGTTTGCAGGACCTCTTGCTCAAGGCCATGACGGTGACCGACGTCCTCAGCATCGAGCGTGAGATCGCTGACACCCAGTACCAGATAGACAGCCTTACCGGCAGTTTGCGCGGCATGGACAGCAAGGTCGACTATTCTACCATTACGATATCCCTCACCGAAGAGAGCGTCGCGGCCACCACGCCGGATCAGACCTTGCTTGACCGCATCGGCATCGCTGTCGCGGACGCATGGCGCCAGGTCAAGGCCTTCCTCACTGATGTTGTGGTCTTCCTGACAGTCATCCTGCCCTATGCCCTGGCCTTGTTCATCCTTATTGTCGTCATCAAGAAAATATTCTGGAGGAAAAAGAAATGAAACGCATCTTCTCATTTATTCTGGGTCTGGCCCTGCTGTGCTCCCTGAGCGTGGGTGTCCTGGCGGAGGGAAATCAGATCACTGTGTCCGGCACCGCGACAGTCTCCCTGGCGGCCGACACCTGCACCATCCAGCTGGGCACCAGCACCCGCGCCTTGACTGTGGCGGAAGCCCAGCAACAAGATGACCAGACCATAACAGCGGTCATCAAGGCCCTGCTTGACATGGGCATAGACGAAAAAGACATCGTCACCAGCCAGTACAATGTCATGGCTGAGATTCCCTATCAGGATTATGGCACCATCAGGCCCGCGGCACCGGTATATTCGGTGACGAACATGCTCTTTGTGACCATCAGGGATCTGTCCAAGGCCTCCCAGGCGATCGATGTGGCGACCAAGGCGGGTGCCAATCAGATCTACGGACTCACCTTCTCCTCTTCCAAAGAAGCGGATGCCTACACCAAGGCAATGCAGCGGGCCGTGGAAGACGCCATGAACAAGGCCAAGGTGCTGGCTGAGGCATCGGGCAAGATCCTGGGCGCCCTGCAAAGCATCAGCGCGACCGACTTCATGGGCGACACCTACGGTATCAGGAACAGCATGGAGATGATGGACGCGGGGGCCAAGACCGCTACGATCGTCTCAGGGGATGTCACGGTTTCTGCCAACGTCACCTTGATCTACAGCTTCGAATAGCTAAAAAGACTGGCCGGGCATCCGCAAGGGTGTCCGGCTTTGTTCGCTGATATGCGGTTTCTTGTGAGGGCGTTATTTGCCGGTCGTGCCGCCGTGCCTGGCATAGACGCCTGTCTGGAGCTCCCGGATGAAAAGGTCACCGTTTGGCAGCTCAGGCTGCAACTGGGTTTCCCGCACCGCCCCTTGTATGTCGTAGGGGAGGCAGACAAGGCGGATATCAAAGGCCGCCTGCGCGTGGCCTTCCTGGCCCTCGATGATGGCATACTGGATCATGTTCAGGCCCATGCCGTTGCCCACGCTGCCGGTGTTGAACAGGATGCCCTTGAGCATCCTCAGTCCCTGGCGATGGGTATCGGCGTAGCCCACCACATCATAGTCAGGATCAAAGAGCGTTTGCAGCGTTTCGGCGCTGCCCTGGGGGTAGACAAGTTCCTGCATGGTGGGGCGGCCGTGTATCAGGCGAATGGTGCGGCCGCTCAGCCGCAGGCGCTTCTCAATCGGGAAATCCATCAGCTTCGCCAGTCTCTGCTTGCCCAGCTGGGCATAATAGAAAGCATCGTTGGCAAACTGCGCGGCGCCGATACCCTCGTCCCAGTTGCCGCGCAGGATCACCTGGCAGTTGGCCAGCGCCCAGTCAAAGGTGCGGCCGCTGCTTGGTCCCTTGCCCACGACATCGCCCAGGCACCAGATAGTCTGCAGGCCTCGCGCCTTCAGGTCCCTCTCCAGGGCCTCTACCGCCGTCATGTTGCCGTGGAGGTCGGCGATAAGCGCGATGATCATGCGCGCTTTTCCGCCTCTTTGACCAGCCAGTCAAAGAGCCGTTGCATGGCAGGATAGGTGGCGGCCAGGTTTTCCGGATGCCATTGCAGCGCGATGCCCGGATAACCGTCCTCATATTCCAGACCTTCTATCAGACCATCCTGTGAGATGGCATTGACCCGCAGCCCCTTGCCCACGGCCTTCACGTTCTGGTGATGGCGGCTGTTGACGAGGGCGCTCGTCTGGCCAAGGATGTCCTTAAGCAAGGTACCCTCCTGGATTTCCACCTGGTGGATGGGGCCAACGCTGATGTGATAACGAGCGTGGTCAACATCGGTCGCCAGCTGCGACCTGATATCCTGGTACAGCGTCCCACCGTGCGCTACGTTGACCAACTGGATGCCCCGGCAGATGGCAAGGAAGGGCTTGCCGGTCGTGAGCAGATAATTATATGTGAAGAGCTCCTGCGCGTCGCGCTCGGGCACGATCTGGCCGCAGCCAGGCAGCACCTCCTCGCCGTATTCTTTGGGGTGGATATCTTCGCCGCCCGGGAAGATGAAGCCGTCGCACTTGTCGACCATGGCTTTCCACACGGCCGCATCATCCGTCAGCGGGCAAAGAAGCGGCAGGCCGCCTGCCCGGATGACGGCCGTAACATAGTCATTGGGGATATTAACGCGCTTTTTGTCGGTGTCCCAGTTCGCGTTGATGCCGATGGTGATCATAGTCGGTCCTTTCACATACACATAGTGGAGCAATTATACCACAGCAGGCAGGCTTTGCGCGATGCGAAAAATGAGACAAGATGAGGGATTTTTAATTTGTGTAGGCTTCTGCATTTATGGTATAATCCTTATCAAGGGACGCGGGCTTGTCCTCATGCATGAAGCCCACAAGGAGGCACCGCATGGCCAAGTACAATCAATCAAAGTCCCCGGCAAAAGGATGGATCTACGGCTTCCTTACCGCGGGGCTGACTTGTCTTGCCTATGCTGCCATTTTCCCCCTGCACCAGCTGTCGCATTACCTGTTCATGGCTGCGGCGGCTTTGGGCTTGGGGCGCGTGGCGCAGATTATGGGTTCGGGGCTGGACACCACCAAGTCAGCGCCCAAGATAGATCAGCTGCCGCTAACAGGCGACGAAGTGGTGGATAAGCTGGTCAAGCGCGGCAGCGATATGCTGACAGCCATCCGCAAGGAAAACGATCTGATCCCGGACGAAAAGCTTTCAGCTCAAATTGCGGAGATCGAGGCAGTTGCCGGCAAGATCTTCCGTACCGTCATCGAGCAGCCTGGCAAGGCGCCCCAGATCCGCCGCTTCATGGATTACTACTTGCCCACCACGCAGAAAATGCTCACCGCCTATCGCAAGATGGATGAACGCGATGTGCAGGGCCGCGAGGCTGATGACGTCAAGCAAAAGATCAATTCCGCCATGGATGTTGTGCTCTCAGCCTTTAAAAAGCAGCTGAGCACGCTGTATCATAATGATATTCTTGATATCTCTACAGATATCGATGTTCTGGAAACCATGCTCAAACAGGATAGCCTGACCGGACAGGGATTTACCATGTCACAGGCCGCCGCAGGCGCCCAGGCGCAGGCGAAGAAGGAGGAGTAACCATGTCTGAAAACACCAAGAAAAAGAGTGTGCCGGTGGCACAGGTACCCGTACCTGAAATCAGTGACGCCCTGCGCACCGTGGCCGAGGCCAAGCTTGAACCCGTGCCCGTGCTGACGCTCAGCCCGCAGGCGGGTGACAAGCTGCAGGTGGAAGCGGTCATCACGCAGCTGGAGCAGGCCAATGCCAAAGAGCCGGTTGCCCCCGATGTGCAGGCTGCCATTGCCATGCAGCTGGATTCCTCCCTCACCGAAGAAGAGCGCAAGACGGTGGATGAATTCTCGGGCCAGATAGACATCGCCAATCCTCAGCACGTGATGCTCTATGGCGCGGACGCGCAGAAGAAGGTCTCTGACTTTGCTGACACTGTCCTGGCCGACGTCAAGAACAAGGACACGGGCAATGTGGGGGATATGATGACCAAGCTCATTGGCGAGCTTGAGAGCTTTCAGGACAGCACGGAGAAACCAAAGGGCATCAGGGCCTGGTTTACGAGTGCTGACAAGTTCCTGGCCCAGGTGCGCAGCCGCTTTGACACGGTGGCCAAAAATGTGGAGACCATCGCCGGCGCGCTTGAAGGGCACCAGGTGCAGCTGCTGAAGGATGTCGCCATGTTCAATCACCTCTATGACATGAACATCCAGTATTTCAAAGAGCTGACCATGTACATCATCGCGGGCGAAAAGCGTCTGGCCAGCTTCCGCGCCACCGAGGTCATCGCGGCGAAGGAGAAGGCCAAGGCCTCAGGCGACGCCATGGATGCGCAGAAGGCCAGTGATCTGGCCCAGGCAGGAGACCGCTTTGAGAAGAAGCTGCACGATCTGAAGCTCACCCGACAGATCTCCATGCAGATGGCTCCGCAGATCAGACTGCTGCAAAACAACAATGCCCTCTTGATCGAGCGCATCCAATCCACCCTGGTCAACACCCTGCCTCTGTGGAAAAATCAGATGGTGCTTGCCATCGGCATCGAGCATTCCAGGGAGGCCATGCAGGCGCAGCGCGCTGTTACCAACATGACCAATGAATTGCTGACCAAGAACGCTGAGACCCTCAAGATGGGCACCATTGAGACCGCCAAGGAGGCAGAGCGTGGCATCATCGATATTGAAACATTGATGCAGACCAACAAGAGCCTGATCGACACCATGAATGAGGTCGTCAAGATCCAGCAGGACGGGCGCAATCAGCGCCGCGAAGCAGAGAAGACCCTGCTCAAGATGGAAGACGAGCTCAAGAACCGCCTGATCAACGGCTAAACGGAAGAGGGAAGGCATGCATAAGAAGTCAACGGCGCTCCTTGCCTTTGTGCTGATGACAGCGCTGGTCCTGGCCGCGCTATCCTGGGGCGGCTACAAGCATTGGTCCACCCAGCGCAAGCAGGTGGATCAAACGCTGGGCACGCTGTCCGATATGCTGACCACCCGCCGGGAAGTCATCACCAACATCCTGACTGTTGCCGCAAGGCACCTGCCCAAAGACGACGCCTTGATCGCCGTAGTCGAGAAGGACAAGAATCTTTTAGCCGGTACGCAAAGCCTGCCGCTCAAGGCGGCGGCCAACGAGCGGCTCAGCCAGAACGCGCAGGCGCTGCTGGCGGCGCTCGCCAAGACGCCTTCAGTCGTTTCTGATGTGCGCGACAGCATGTACGTCAATCAAATGCTGCCCCAGGCGCTTGAACAAAGCGCCAGCATGGTACAGGAAGCCGCCTACAATGCACAGGCAGAGAGCTTCAACCGCCAGATTGGCGAAAGCTTTTCCGGCTCGCTTGCCAGATTCCTGGGCGTGCGGCCAGCCCAGCAGTTCCTGCCTGACCCCCTGCCGGAGGTAAAGCCGTGAAGAATAGGATGTTCCTATGTGTCTGCCTGTTGATGGCTTTTGTCATCCTGGGCTCTGCAAACGCGCAGGAGGTTCTCGTTGTACGGGACAGCGCGGGCGTGCTGGGGGCAGCCACGCTCAAGGACGCGAGGGCGCTTGTCAGCCTGGTAGAAGAGAGCACAGACATTACACTGGCCGTGGAGACCCGTCACTTTTTGGGCGGCGCGGAGGTCAGCGCCTATGCCCAAAGGCTGCTGGAGGAAACAAGTGATCCCAGCAATACGATGTTGCTATTGATGGTCATTGGGGAGGAAGACTACGCACTGGCTGCCGGCAGCGGGGCTGCCAAACTGCTTAATCCCGCCGCTAGGGAGACCCTGCTCTCCACGCAGTTTCGCAGCCCATTTCTGGCGCGTGACTATGACCGCGCCCTGTCTGCCTTCCTGAGTCGGACAGCCGATCAGCTGGCCGCTGCCACTGGCAAGAGCATTGACCAGGAGGGCCTCTTTGGCCAGGTGAAGGCTCCCACGCCCGCGCCGACATCCGCCCCCCAGAGTACAGGCCCCTACAAAAGGGTCAGTATATTTGATTTTAACAGCATCCTGGGCGAACAGCTGAAGCCCACCAGCATCCCTCAGACACAGCCCGAGAACCAGCGTGAAGACAAGGGCCTTAGCCTTGGCAGCATTGTGTTGATAGGCATTGTGCTGTCGATGTTTTTTGGCAAGAAGAACAGCGGTCGGGGCGGCTGCGGCTGTGGACCCTTGGGGTGGATCGCCGGCGTCTTTGGCGCGTCCAAGATATTTGGCTGGAGGAGATAGCGCGTGCGCCTGCTGCTGATCAGCCTAGATGCAGCCTTCCACGATGACGCCCAAATGCTGCTCTCCCTGCCAACCCTGGGCAGGCTGGCAGATGAGGGCGTTTTTTGTGATCAGCTGCAGACCATCTATCCCAGTTTGACCTACCCCGTCCATACGTCGCTGTTGACGGGCTGCTATCCGGACAAACACGGCATTGATCACAATGAGCGCTTCATGCCAAAATTGCCCGCGGACAAGCGCCCCTGGTACTGGGACGCGGCCGACATCAAAGCGGAAACGCTGCACCAGGCAGCGCACAAAGCCGGGCGCGAGGTTGCCTCCATCCTTTGGCCGGTCAGTGGGCACAATCCCTATGTGCGCTACAACTTTCCAGAGGTACACGCCCTGCCGGGCGAGCAGCAGACGCTCAAGGTGCTGCGCTATGGCAGCTTTGGCTGGCTGCTGCAAAGTGAACTCAAATATGGCCGGACGCGCCTCAGCACCAAGCAGCCACATCTGGACCGCTTTGCCACTCTGCTGGTCCAAAAGTTGATCGAAAAGCAATATCACCCCCCGAAAGTACCAAAAATTACCGATGTGGAACCTTCGGCCAAACTGAAGGCCAGGCACATGCCCGATGTGATCAGCCTGCACCTGGTGGATCTGGATGCTACCAGGCATCACCACGGCGTGCATGGCGGTGAGACCAAGCTGGCCATGGTCAGGCTGGATCAATGCGTGGGCCATCTGCTGGAGGCGCTTGAGCAGGTCGGTGTGATGGAAGACACAGTGCTGGCCATCGTCTCTGATCACGGCCAGTCTGACATTATGCGCGTCATCGCGCTGGATGAGTGGCTCAAGACATCGGGTGTGCCAGCCCGCGCCCAGACCCTGGGCATGGGTGCCTACATACGCTGTGACCGCGACGCCTATCAGCAGGTCCATGACGCGCTGAGCCTGCACATGGAGGAGCTGCGTATCAGCCACATCTACACCAAGCAAGAGCTGCACGCCATGCACGCGCCCGAGGGGGTGCTGATGGCCGTTGAGCCTGAGGATGGTGTGGCATTTGTTGACCTCATTGACGACAAGGCGGAAGCCGCGACGCACGGCTTTGGACCAGGTCATCCTGCGGCCAAATGCCTGCTTTGGATGGCTGGCCCGCCCTTTTTGGCCGGCGCGCGGCTGAGGGCAGCCCATGTCGTGGATGTCGCGCCTACCCTGGCGCGTGCTATTCATCTGGAACTGCCCGGCGCGCAGGGGCGCGTCCTGGAGGAAGCTTTCCGTCCAGGCTACTAACTTCAAGGAGTATCTATGGCAAAACAAGCCGCAGTGACTTTTTTTCACCAATCCAGTTTCTCGGTGGCAATCGAGAAGACGCTTCTGATCTTCAGCTATCGCCAAACAGGCCTGGAGACACTGCAAGAGACTCACTACCTCACCGAAAAGGATTTCAAGGGCTTCAATAATATCGTGGTTTTTGTTGCCCGCAACGCGCTTGAGCATAACGACCCTGCCATATACACCTGGAAGAAAGCTTTTCCCATCACCTATATAGTGTCCGCTGACGCGCAAAGCACGATCCCCGAAGGGACCAGCGCCCGCATCGTCAAGATGGGTGACAGCATTTCAGTCGCCAATGTCCAGGTGGGTGTCCATGGCTCCACGGATGCCGGAGTCTCCTTCCTGGTCAATGCGGGCGGACTACGTATCTTTCACGCTGGTGACCTCAATTTGTGGCACTGGCGGGAAGATAACAGCCTGCATGAGATCACTCAGGCTGAGGACGATTTTTACCGCGTTGTGGCGCAGATACCCAAGGAGAAGATGGACATCTGCATGTTCCCGGTGGATCCAAACCTGGGTGGCTTCTATGACGCGGGAGCCAACCATTTCATCATGACCCTAAAGCCCAGTGTCTTCTTTCCCATGCACTGGGGCAAGCGCTCTGAGATCGCGCTTGACTACGCCCGACGCATGCATACGCCCAATACCCAGGTCTACGCGCTCACCCAGCCTCGCGAAACAGCGCTGATAGACTTTAGCACTAAACCGCCCATGGTGCGCGGCGCCCAGGTGCAGCGCAAGTTCTTTGGCCAGGGCAGCGTGGCGGAAGAGCGTAACGTGAACCTTAATGCTTATATTTCTGAAGATCCCTTCTCCGAGACCGATCTGCCCGTCGACCTGCCTAAGGCGCAGGACAAGCGGCAGGTGTAGCCACCGCCCTTTCACTTTTAGGCGATTTGTGGTATAATCTTATTGGATTGAAGGATGGATAGCGTGGACGGGATCATGCCTGCCCAGAAAGTCCGCCCTGACAAGCGGCGGTATATTAGCCTGTTGCTTAGCACCAATGAATGAGGTTACTCCATGAACTTGCAGGATCTAAACCCCATGCAGCGTCAGGCTGCGGAGAAGTTGGAGGGTCCCCTGCTCATCATAGCGGGCGCCGGCAGCGGCAAGACGCGCACCATGACCTATCGCATCGCCAATTTGATGGCGCACGGTGTGGCACCTGCTGCCATCATGGCGCTCACTTTTACCAACAAGGCTGCCAAGGAGATGCTGGCCCGCGTGGATCGCCTGACAGAGGGCTCCGCGGCGGACGCTTGGATAGGCACTTTCCATTCCATTTGCGTGCGCATCCTCAGGCGCGATATTGAAAAACTGGGTTACAAGCGCAGCTTTGTCATCTATGACGATGATGACCAGATGCGCGTGATCAAGGACATCTACAAGCGTATGGATATTGATGAAAAACTAATGCCCATGCGTGAGGTGAAGGCTATCATCTCCGATGCCAAGAACCGGCTGATGAACGCGGGGGACTGGTTTCCCCAATCCAACAAGGACTTTCGCTCGCAGCAGATTCACGATATTTTTGCCTCTTATGATCAGCGCCTGCGGGCCTCCAATGCTCTGGATTTTGATGACCTGATCTCAAAGGCATTGCAGTTGCTGGTGGATCATCCGCCGGTGGTGCAGTATTATCAGCGGCGTTTTCAATATGTCCATGTGGATGAGTACCAGGACACCAACTTTGCTCAATATTCCCTGGTCAGGCTCTTGACGCAGGAAAGCCGCAACTTGTGCGTGGTGGGTGACGATGACCAGTCCATCTATGGCTGGCGCGGCGCTGATATCCGTAACATACTGGACTTTCAAAAGGACTTTCCCGATGCTACGGTGGTAAAACTGGAGCAAAACTACCGCTCGACCGCCAATATCCTGGATGCGGCCAATCAAGTGATCGCGCATAATCAGGGCCGTATGGAAAAGGCGCTGTGGACAGAGATCGGCGAAGGCGAGAAGATCATGTTCTGCTCTGCTGGCGATGAGCATGAGGAGAGCGCCTGGGTTTGTGAGCGCATCCGCCGCCTGCATCAGACGGGCGTCCCCTATGCTGAGACCGCGGTACTTTATCGTATGCACGCCCAGAGCCGTGTGCTGGAAGAAATGCTCATGCGTGCCGGCATACCCTACCGCATCTATGGGGGCACCCGCTTCTATGACCGTAAGGAGATCAGGGATATTGTGGCCTACCTGCGGCTGCTGCTTAACCCTTTGGATGAGGTATCTCTCAAGCGCATCATCAACGTGCCAAAGCGCGCCATCGGTGACGCTACCGTCGCGATGCTCGAGAGTTATGCAGAAGCGGAGAATATTCCTCTGTACAGCGCGCTCATCAACGCGCCAGAGCAGCTCAGTTCCCGACCGCGCAAGTGCGTGGGGGATTTTGTCTCGTTGCTTAACCGGCTGTCCGCTCTGCACGAAGGTATGCAGCTGACGGATTTCATCAAGTTGCTGCTGGATGAGACGGGTCTGCTGAGCCAATATGAGAATACCAACGATGAGGAACTCATCAGCAAAAAGGAAAACATACTGGAGTTTGTAGGCGCTGTGCAGGAGTTTGAGAACATGTCAGACGACCCCACCATAGAGGCCTTCCTGGAGAATGTCGCCCTGGTAACGGATCTGGACATGCAGCAGGACGCTCCGCAGTTTGTGACCTTGATGACCCTGCACTCCGCCAAGGGGCTTGAGTATGACGCGGTCTTCCTGATCGGCCTTGAGGAGGGAGTCTTCCCCACCCATCGCGCCTTGCAGGATGACAAGCGCATGGAAGAGGAAAGGCGCCTCTGCTACGTGGGCATCACGCGCGCCAGGAAGCACCTGGGTCTCTCGCTGGCCAAACGGCGTACTATCTTCAACCAGCTCAACTTCAACCCGCCCAGCCCCTTCATTGCCGAGATCCCTTCCCGCCTGCTGTCAGACGAATGGGGCAAGACCATGCGCAAGCACTTTGGCGAGGATGACGGGCAGACCATGGCAGCCCGCAGGACTGTGCAGCGTCCGCCCAAGACGGGCTTCGGCGCCCCCGGCATGGGTCAGGACCTGGCCAGTATCCCAGGCGTCCGCAAGGGATTCATCCCCACGATCGCCCACGAGAACATCACGCCGCAGATACTCTACCGCGTGGGGGATAAGGTGCTGCACAAGAAGTTCGGCGAGGGTCGCGTGCAGGATATGATGGGTACGGGCAGCGAGGCGCGCATCGTCATCCAGTTTACCGCCTATGGAGAAAAGCAGTTCGCCCTCAGCGTGGCCCCCATCGTCAAGCTGGAGTAGCAGACCATGACAGACCAAAGGCAGGCGTTGCGGGCGCTTGTGGACAAGATTAATGAGGCATCCCGGCGGTACTATGTGGAAGATGACCCTTCCATGACAGATGTTGCCTGGGATGCCTTGTATGATCAGTTGCTGGCACTGGAAAAGGAAACAGACATCGTCCTGCCCGACTCGCCCTCCAGGCGTGTGGGTGGGGAACCTTTAGCCGCCTTCAAGCAGCACCGCCACCTGACCAGGCTGTGGAGCATGGATAAGGTGAACTCTCAGGAGGCGCTACGGCAGTGGTTCGCGCGCACCCGGGTGCTGCACCATAAGCTGCCTGACTTGCCGCCGCTTCGCTTTGCGCTGGAATACAAATATGATGGCTTGACCGTTAACCTGACCTACCGGGACGGCCAACTGGTCAATGCCGCCACGCGCGGCAACGGTGTTGTGGGGGAGGAGATACTGCCCCAGGCGATGACCATCCGCGGCATACCGCTCACTATACCCTATCAGGGGCTGATGGAGATACATGGTGAGTGCATCATGCGTTTGTCCGTATTTGCGGCCTACAACCGCACCGCGGCTGAGCCGCTCAAAAACGCGCGAAACGCCGCCGCGGGGGCTCTGCGCAATCTGGACCCCCAGGTTACAGCCTCGCGCAGACTGTCAGCCTTTTTTTATGAAGTGGGAACCATTGAAGACCTGCCCTACATCGATCAGCAAGGCATGATGGCCTTCATCGCGGACAATGGTTTTCCCGCGGCGCCTATCCTCCTTGATTCAAGCGAAGAAGAAACCCTCATGACAGCCATCGACACCGTAGAAGCCCAGCGTGAACAGCTGGACTTCCTGATTGATGGCGCGGTAATCAAGGTCTGCGACAAACGCACGCGCGAAGCCCTTGGCTGCACGGACAAGTTCCCGCGCTGGGCTGTCGCCTACAAGTTCCTGGCGGAAGAGACGACCACGACCCTGGAGCGTGTTGTGTGGGAACCTGGCCGGACAGGCAAGCTGACACCGCTGGGGCATGTGGCGCCCGTTGACTTCGCGGGGGTCACGGTGCGCAAGGCCACGCTCAACAACTGGGGCGATATCCAGCGAAAAGGGCTGAGCCTGGGCTGCACAGTCCTCATCAGGCGTTCAGGCGATGTGATCCCTGAGATCATGGGCAAGGTGGATGATGGCGCGTCAGGCGAGGTGATCGAAAAACCCGTCCATTGTCCTGCCTGCGGCAGCGAACTCAAGGAAATCGGCGCCCAGCTTTTTTGCCTGAACAGGGATAACTGCAAGCCACAGGCAGTGGCTCGATTGGCGCACTTTGCCTCGCGGGACGCGATGGACATCAGCGCCTTCTCAGACAAAACGGCGGAGTTGTTCTATGACCAGATGGGTCTGCGCGAGCCAGACGGCCTCTACACCCTGACCAGGGAAGCACTGCTAAACCTGCCCGGCTTTCTGGAAAAGAAGGCGGACAATCTGTTGGAGGCTGTTCAACTCAGCAAGGACTGCCAGTTGGATGCCTTCCTGTTCGCGCTGGGCATCCCGGGCATCGGCAGGGGCACCGCGCGCGACATTGCCCGGCACTTTGGCAGTTTTCAATCCCTGCGCGCGGCAAGCAGGGATGAGTTGGCGCGGATCCCCGGCGTGGGCGACGTCTCAGCGCAGGACATCGTGGCCTACTTCGCTGACGCGGCCAACAATCGTTTGGTTGACTGCCTGCTTGCTTTGGGCGTGCGCCCACATGACGTGATCACCGGCTCGCAGCATACCGCGCTGGCGGGCATGACTGTGGTGGTGACGGGCACTTTGCCCACGCTTTCCCGCCAGGGGGCGGAAGATCTGATCCGTCAGCACGGCGGCATCGCCGCTTCTGCCGTCAGCCGCAAGACCAGCCTGCTGCTGTGCGGAGAAAGCGTCGGCAGCAAGCTGCAGAAGGCACAGGCGTTGGGCATCCCTGTGGTGGACGAGGCAACATTTCTTGATATGCTGAAAACATAAGCTGCAGGCCCGATCCCGTTTGATATATGGAAGAACAAAGCAAAGAGACCGCCGCAAAACCGCGGCGGTCTCTATTGTGCTTTGGCGAGAAATTTTACTTGATTTCCACCTTGGCGCCGACATCTTCAAACTGCTTCTTGATCTTCTCGGCCTCTGCCTTGGGCAGGGCTTCCTTGATGGTCTTGGGGGCGGACTCAACAAAGTCCTTGGCTTCCTTCAGGCCCAGGCCGGACACGACTTCGCGTACAACCTTGATGACCTTGATCTTCTCAGCACCGGCATCGACCAGCACGACGTCAAACTCGGTCTTCTCTTCAACAACGGCAGCGGCGGCGGCGGAAACGGGGGCGGCGGCGGAAACGGGGGCGGCGGCGGAAACGCCGAACTTTGCTTCCAGCTCTTTGACCAGCTCGGCCAGCTCCAGGACGGTCATGGACTCAATTGCGGACAGGATTTCTGCGCGGTTCATATCTTTCTTCCTCCAAATAGTGTTTTTGTGGTTAGGGGATAACAGGGTGTTTACGCGGCTTCCTTCTGCTTGCGTACTGCATCAACAGCGTAAACCAGTGAGCACAGTGTAGCGGAGAGGACGCCAACCAGGTTGCTGACAGGCGCGTTCATGCTGCCCATAAGCTTCGCGATGAGGACCTCGCGCGAGGGGAGTTTGGCCAGGGCCCGGACGCCTTCAGCGTTCAGGAAACTGCCTTCCACCAAGCCTGCCTTGATAGCGAGTTTGGGGACCTTCGCCTCAGCGATGTAGTCAGAGATGATCTTGGCAGGCGCTACAGCGTCCTTCATGCCAAAAGCGAAGGCAGAGGGACCTTCCAGCAGATGATCCATATCCCTGATGCCCAGGTCATCCAGCGCCCTGCGCACCAAGGTGTTCTTGAGCACTACATAGTCCACCCCAGCTGCCCTGAACTTGTTGCGCAGCGCGGTGATCTCTGCCACGGTTACGCCCGTGTAGCTGACCACGACGACGGATTGAGCATCCTTGAGCTTCTGGGTGATAGCGGCTACTTGTTCTCTTTTGAGTTCGGCGTTCTTGTTCATATTGTCATTCACCATCTTTCGGGCCTGAATCAAAGAAAACCCTTGTGCTGTTGGCACAAGGGCATTTTAACAATGCGTCTCGCACCTCGGCTGGCGACTTTCGTCCTTAGGCGTCATCACGCACCTGCTGTCTTTGGCACAGGCTTCTTCAAGCCTTCATAAGAATATCACAGGCCCGCTGCGCTGTCAATCGATTTTACACTCAAGATGCACTTTTCCTTCAATAACTGGCGCATTTAGCGGAAAAACGCTTGACAGGCCGAGGGGAATTTTGTAAGATAGCTCGTGCATCAGTAGACCGCTAGCCCCGGAACTATTGAACGTTTATTGCGGCCCACCGCGACCATCGGCGCGCTGCAACGGTAAAGATGTCGAGGAGGGAATTCACTTGAATACCTATATGGCAAATGCGCAGACAGTTGAGCGCAAGTGGTATATCGTTGATGCAGACGGCCAGGTGCTTGGCCGCCTTGCCAGCCAGGTTGCCAACATCCTGCGCGGCAAGCACAAGCCCATCTATACACCGCATGTTGACACCGGTGACAATGTCATCATCGTCAACGCGGGCAAAATAAGGTTGACCGGCAGGAAGCTGGATCAGAAAATATACTATCATCACTCCGGTTATGTAGGCGGTCTGAAAGAGACCAAGTACCGCAAGCTGATTGACGAGAAGCCCGAGTTCGCGGTCCGCCACGCTGTAGTGGGCATGCTGCCAAAGGGCCCCCTGGGTCGCAAGATGGCCACCAAGATGCACATCTATGCTGGTCCTGAGCATGAGCAGGCGGCGCAGAAACCCGAAGTGCTGTCCCTGATTAAGTAAGCGGAGGAGTGAGATTACATGGCACAAACAGATTTTAACGCCGTAGGCCGCCGCAAGCAGGCCATCGCCCGGGTACGCCTGGTACCGGGTTCAGGCAATATCATTATCAACAAGCGCGAGATCGACAATTACTTTGGCCTGGAGACGCTCAAGATGACCGTTCGCCAGCCCCTGGTCCTCACCAGGACCACCGGCTTTGACGTGCTGGTCAATGTCAATGGCGGAGGCTTGACCGGCCAGTCCGGCGCAATCCGCCACGGCATCAGCCGTGCGCTGCTCAAGGCAAACCCGGAACTGAGGGGCGAGCTGAAGAAGGCTGGTTTCCTCACCCGTGATCCCCGCATGAAGGAACGCAAGAAGTACGGCCTCAAGGCTGCCCGCCGCGCGCCCCAGTTCTCCAAGCGCTAATACAATATAAGATATACACAGACAGAAGCCCCGCACTATATGTGCGAGGCTTTTTCATTGGTTGATTCTTGATGTTAATCTTAACCATAAACGCTTTGATGCGGTGGATCTTTTCCTTCTCTCAATTCAGCATGGTCGCCTGCTCGCCCTTGCAGTACTCGGTCGGCACGCTCTATGCTTCATTGGGCTGTCAGCTCGCTTCATCCCGCACCGCGGGTGCTCGCTTCTGCTCTCAGTCGGCGTAGACAGCGACTACACCTCCTTTGGTCAACTTCGATAAGTCGAAAAATCTCTCTTCGCTTCGGTGCATTTCTGCTTTCGACTTGTATGAGTCACTCAGGCCGATGCAATGAGCGCTCCACTTCAAAGCCATCGGGATATCGTTTTTGCAATTTCTGGACATTGTGTACCGCGATGTCATCCAGATCCATACCCAAAGCGGACGCGGCCAGGGAGCAGTACCACAGGATGTCGCCCACCTCCTGGGCCAGATGCGTCTTATCCAGCGCATGACCCTGAAAACTCACTTTCTTGATGGCATCGGCGAATTCACCCGCCTCTCCTGCCAGACCCAGCGCGGCATTCTGCAGCGCCTGTATCCCCTCAAAGCTCTTGAGGCTGGCCGTCCGCATCGCCTTGACCTGGTAGTCATTGAAATCCATTTATTAACCCATCCATTCAAATTTTGATTGCTATGACCTGTTCAAGGTCTGCCCTGTCCGCCGCCTGGCCTGTTGTTGGGATCCTGGTAGCGGTAGCTTTGCGGGTAGACCGCCTCGTGAAATGCATCCTGCCTGTTGACAGGGGAGGGCAGGCCGTCCAGCATGCCTTCTTCGTCGTCAGGCTGGACTATGCGCTGGCGTAAATCATTGAGGAAATGCAGCGGCTTTGGCCTTTGCCTCTCACGTTGGCTGCGCCGATTGCGCGCAGGACTTGGAGGAAGTTCAGGCGCGCTGGAGTGTGTTTTGTAGGGCTCTCTATAGCCATTATCTGGCGCCCATGGTGCGTCAGGGTCATCAAAATCCTCATAGCGGAGTGGCTCATGAGGTGACGCAAAGTTGTTGAACGGCAGCGCAGTTTCGCCCTCCTGCGTGTACTCTTGTACCGGTGTGAAGTAATTGCCGTCCGCAGGGGCGCCATAGGGCGCTTCCGCCATGATCTGGGGCTGGTCATCATATGTAGGGGCTGGGCTTTGCGCATAGGGGGAGTAGGGTTCCACCTGTTCCTGGGGCATGTAGGGATTCTGCTGCTGGTAGGCGTAAGAGGATGGGTGCAGGTAATCCTGCTGTGTGCCATCCAGTGCATAGACTGGACTTTTGTCTTGTGGCGATTGAACCCAATCGGCGATGGTGCCTAAGGTGCGGTCATCCATCTCGGTATGTTCCAGGCTGTGCGCAGCACGATGCTCGTACTTATTGCGGCGCTGGCGCCGCAGCCAGCTGCGCCAGACCAGATAGGGCCGCCAGCGCGCAAACCAAACCGCATAATCAAGCACTGTTCCTGCCAGGATCATGATCAGTACGATGGGCAGCCAGAAGTGCGTGAAAAAGTCGGAGATGCCGCCGGCCGCGTTGACCACGGCATTCCATACACTGTTAGCCAGGGTACCAGTCCAGCCCAGCAAAACGCTGAAAAGCCAGTTGGCAAAGGCGTTCATGTGGGTGCCTCTGTTTCAGGCGCGATAGGTTCGATCTCAATGGTCACGTAAACGGCGTCCTCGCTCATATACTGCGCATTCTGCGGCTTTTCTACCTTGACAGCGCGTACCAGGGTCTCCTTCGCGCCGGCTAAATCAATACGGCTGGACACCTCCAGCATCGTCAGGGACTTCAACAGTTCGTTGGTGCCGGCCACTGACAGGTAACTGGGGGAGGCGGTGATGGACTTGACGCGGAAGCCTTCCGCAGGCTCTCCCGTAGTGATGTCGGAGAGGTCAATATCGACTGTTTTGAGCGGATAGAGCTGCTGCTCCACCTGCACGGTGTCCAGTACAATAGACTCGTTGGAGGTTACTGTGATAAACTGTGCGTCAATTGCCTCACCTTCCATTGTTTCCAGGCTGAATGGCACAGCGCTCAACTGCGTGCCAGCCTGTGCCGCCAGGTTGGTCGCATCATAGTGCGTCACCGCGCGGGCAACGGTCATAGTCACCTGGCGGGGGCCGGATATCACCACCGCAGCGGGTTCGACGCTGGCCGGCGGAGCGTAGAAACCCACCGGTGAGCCTGTCTGAGGGCCAAGCTGCACGGGGATTCGTCGCCTGGTGATGTAATCGTCAACTTTCACCTTGATCTCAGTTTTGGATAGCCAGGTGACCTGGCCGTAGAGCGTTGAGCTGGTGCTGATCAGCGGGACATTCTGCTCGCCGGGGGCAGTGATACGTGAGAGGTCCACCCGTACGTTGTAGTTGCCGGCCGAAGTGCTGTTGTAGTTTCGCTGAGGTACGGTGGCGCGCATCTGGATGCTGGGCAGATTCTCCAGCCCTTCCACTACGATCAGGCCGATTCTCTCCAGCGCATCCTGCGCGGGTATGGTGATGGCGACATCGGTGAAGGTCTTCTCCCTTGTCAGCGTGGCATCCTGGCTGATGAGGCCACCCCAGAGCACAATGGCCAAGAGGAAGCAGATCAGTTTGACGCCCCATTGATGGGTGAGCACGCGTTTGAGGCGTCTCAAGATTGTCTTGAGGTCTGGCAACTTTGACAACTTGTCATCAGGTCTGCTTGTCATCTTTGCGCATCCTCCACGATCTGATCCTGTTCACGAGCGCATCAAAGAGTTGCTTGAGCGTTTCGTCATTGCGCCGATACATGCCGGACAGCACGCGGGCAAGCCCGTCAGCGTCCAGATGCCTTGTCAGCTTGCCACCCTGCGCCATACTGATGATGCCAGTTTCTTCAGAGACGATCAGTGCAATGGCATCGGTGGATTCCGTCACGCCCAGGCCTGCCCGATGGCGGGTGCCCAGGTCGCGGCTGAGATTGGACTGTTCGCTCAAAGCCAAAACGCAGGCCGCGGCCACAATGCGGTCACCACGGATAATGACGGCACCGTCATGCAGAGGCGTGTTGGGTTCAAAGATATTGGTGATCAGATGGCCGGATATCAGCGCGTCCATCGTTGTCCCGGTATCAACAAAGTCCTTCAGGCCTGTCTTTTGTTCAAAGACCAGCAGCGCACCTACCCGACGCCGGGACAGACTCGTCAGGCACTGGGTGAGATCAATGACGATGCGCGTGCCGACATCCTGGTTATCCTGGAAGCGTTCCAGCTTGGCGCGCCGGCCCAGGCGCTCAAGCGCCCGTCGAAACTCCGGCTGGAAGAGGATGATCAGCACCACCGACCCATTGTTGATGATGTTCTTCAGCACCCAGTTGAGTGCCGTCAAGCCAAAGAAGCTGGATACCCAGGAGGTGACGATCAGCACGGCCAATCCCTTCAGGACCTGGCTTGCGCGTGTTTCCCGGGTCAAGATGAACAGCTGATAGATCAACACCGCCATGATGATGATGTCCAGCCAGTCCTTGAATTGCGGGCGGTTAAAGATATTCCACAGGAAAGTGTTGAGTTGATTAGAGAATGATCCCACAGTCGCCGCACCGCCTTCCCCGCATACTGATGATATTATACAACATAAAGGACGCGTTATGAACCCCGGTTGACATAATTTCACACTTTCTTGATATTTGCTGATCAGATAAAAAGTGTAAAGTGAGGAGGTTATGAGGATGTCCGGATTATGCGCGCCATGAATTCAAAGGGGGCCTGCCACGCATCGCTGTGCGGCAAGCCCCTTTGTTTAGCCCTGGTATCAGTAGTTGGTCAGGTTGTACATCTCAATGGCGTCATTGCACAGGGTTGCCAGCTTGGTCACAGCCTCTTCAGGGCTGAGTCCCTACAGGCAGACTTCCTCAGTGACATCCTCAACATACTGGCGGACTTACGGGAAAACGCTCAGCAGGCTGCCGACATAACTCGTGGCCGGAGGCATGCAGTTGGTCAAACACGGTCTGGAACTGGGGATACTTGGCGATGTTATCCTTGAAGGTCTGGATGTCATGGGCTTTCATGTTGATCGGGAAGTAACCGGTCTTGGCGTTCCAGGTGGCCTGGTTCTCGGGGTTGATCATGAACTGGATGAACTCAAATGCCGCGTCCATCTTGGCTTCGTCGCCTGAGTTGACCATCCAAAGGGTGAACAGGTCAAGCGCCGCGCCGTTTTGGTTAAAGGCTACCGCGGTGGCATAGGATTTGCGGCCGTTGCCGTTGTTTACATATTCCTTGCCCATCTTGCCAACCCACTGCTTAAAGAACCAGTCGCAGCTGGAGAAGGTGAAACTGGCACGGTCCAGGTTGCCATCCTAGTCAAAGGTGGCCAATTTTTCCGCGATGACCAGGATGCCGTCAACCCTGGTGGGAATTTCCGTAATGCCGACCTGGTCAAAGACGGTCTTGTTGTAGTATATCAGGGGCTTGGAGCAGTTGCAGAGTTGACACCGGCTCTTGTATTCCTCCGCTTCCTGTGATATCATAAAAGTACTTGGAGTGATACTTTTTCTGATTAAACTTCCGGAGGATTCTTGATGACTGTCATCAATGACCGGCGAGCCGCGGCAAACCTGGGGCGGCCCCGAAAGAAAATGGGCGTATACGAGCGGCTTGAGCCTTACATCTTCCTGTTGCCCGCTTTCCTGGTTTTCGGGTTTTTCCTCTTCTATCCCTTTGTCCGCACCATTTACCTCAGCACGTTCCTGACGGACAAGCTGGGCAACGCCAAGGTATTCTGGAAGCCGGAGGTTCTGGGCCTGCAGAACTATATCGACCTGTTCTCCAGCGGCCCATTCTGGGCCAGCGTCGGGGTGACCTTCCGGTTCGTGCTCATCGTTGCTTTGGGCGGCCTGCTGGTTGGCCTGACCACCAGCCTGCTCACCGCCAAGAAGTACCCGGGCGTCACCTTTGCCAGCGCAGCCTACGCGATGCCTGTAGCGATCGCCAGCGCCGCGGCATCCATGGCCTTCCGCATGATTCTCCACCCCACCAACGGCCTGCTCAACATCCTTTTTGGCACGTACATCAACTGGACAGGCGACCCGCAGTGGGCCCTGCTCTCGGTGTCCATTGTGACCATCTGGCTGGCCAGCGGCATCAACTTCATCTTTATCAGCGCCGGCTTGCGCAATGTGCCCGAAGAGCTGTATGAGAGCGCCTCCATGGACGGGGCGAATTACTGGCAGAAGCTGTTCAGGATCACCCTGCCCTCCATCTCGCCCACCCTGTTTTTCCAAATCATCATCAACATCATCGGCGCCTTCCAGTCCTTCAGCCAGATCAGGCTGCTCACCCAGGGCGGGCCCGGGGACGCCACCACCGTCATCGTCTACGCCATCTACCGGGACGCGTTCTTCAACTTCCGCTTCGGCACCGCCGCGGCGCGCTCCCTCATCCTGTTTTTGATCGTACTGGTCATCACCCTGATCCAGTTCAGCTTTGAGAAAAGGAGCGTAAACTACTGATGGCTTCCTTCATCCGAAAAAAGCGCGTCATCGGGGTTTTCAACTTGCTACTCAACCTGCCGATTTTGCTGATCATCCTCACGCCGCTGATCTATACCCTGCTCATCAGCATTATGCCGCCCAGCGAGATCTACAAGAATAAGCTGATCCCCTCCTCGATTGATCTCCACAACTATGTTAAGGCCCTCACCAACCCCGCCTACTCCTTCCTTGCCTTCATCCGCAACTCTTTCATCGTATCTACCCTCGTCATGCTGGGGCAGATGTTCACCTGCTCGCTTGCCGCGTTCGCTTTCGCCTTCCTGGAATTCAAAGGGCGCAAGGTTCTGTTCATCCTGGTGCTGGCTACGATGATGGTGCCGGGCGAGGCGACCATCATCGCCAATTACCTCACCGTCTCCCGATGGGGGTGGCTGGATTCATACAAGGTGCTGATCGTGCCTTTCCTGACAAGCGCGATGGGCATCTTCCTGCTGAGGCAGAACTACCTGACCTTCGCCAAGGAGCTGCATGAGGCCGCCCGGATCGACGGCTGCAGCAACCCGCGCTTCATGCTCTCCATTGTCGCGCCGCTTTCCCGCCCGGCCCTCGGCGCGCTGGGCGCCTATGTCTTCCTCAATACCTGGAACCAGTACATGTGGCCGCTGCTGGTCACCAACAGCGCCAACTTCCGCACGGTGCAGGTGGGCATCAGCATGCTGTATGACACGGACGCCGAGGCGCTGGGGTTGATGATGGCGGGCGTGGTCATTGTCATCGTGCCTTCCCTGTCCATCTTCATCTTTATGCAAAAGCAGCTCATCAACGGTCTGATGGCCGGTGCCGTCAAAGGATGAAATCACCCCGCGGGGGTGTTTTTATAAAAAAACCGAAAGGGGAAACAAACCATGCGTAAAATCCTGTCTCTGGTCCTGGTTCTCTGCCTGGCGCTCGGCATGAGCGCGGCATCGGCCCAATCCGCTCCCGTTGAGATCACCTTCTGGCACTCCATGGGTGGCGTGAACGGCGAAGCGATCGCCAAGATGGTCGAAAACTTCAACACCACCTATGAGGGCAAGATCAAGGTCAACGTCGAGTATCAAGGCACCTATGACGACGCCATCAACAAGATCAAGGCCGCCGGCATGAGCGCGCTGCCCTGCGACGTCGTGCAGGTGTATGACATCGGGACCCGCTTCATGATCGACTCCGGCTGGGCGCTGCCCCTGCAGCAGATGATCGACGCCGAAGGCTTCGACATCTCGCAGATCGAGCCCAATATCGCCGCGTACTACACGGTCGACGGCAAGCTCTACTCCATGCCCTTCAACTCCTCCACCCCCGTGCTGTACTACAACAAGACCGCCTTCGCCGCAGCCGGCCTGGACCCAAACACCCCACCCAAGAACTTTGACGAGATCATCGCGATGGCCGAAAAGCTGACCGTCAAGGACGCACAAGGCAATGTGACCCGCTATGGTTTCGGCATGGGCAACTACGGCTGGTTCTTTGAGCAGTGGCAGGGCAAAATGGCCAAGAACTTTGTGGACAACAACAACGGCCGCGGCGCTGAGCCCGCCACCAGCGTGGTGTTTGACGAGAGCGGCGGCGCAGAGGCCGTCTTCAATGTCTGGAAGCGCCTGATCGACGGCGGCATCGTCACCTACCTGGGCCGCGGAAACGATGGCGCCAAAGCCGCCTTCATCTCCGGCACCATCTGCATCACCCTGGAGTCCACCGCCGCCCTCAAGTCGCTGCTGACCAACGTTGGCGATAGCTTTGAGATCGGCACCGGTTTCTTCCCCAACATTAATCCGGATGACAAGGGTGGCGTCTCAATCGGCGGCGGATCCCTGTGGATGCTGGCATCGGGCAACGAAGCCCGCCAGAACGCTGCCTGGGAGTTTATCAAGTTCATGATTTCCCCTGAAGAGCAGGCTTTCTGGAACGCGCAGACCGGCTACTTCCCCATCACTGTGGCCACGCACGAGTTGGATGCCTTCAAGGAAAACCTGGCGAAATACCCGCAGTTCAACACTGCCATCGAGCAATTGCACTCCACCTCGCCGCAGTTCGCCGGCTCCCTGCTGAGCATCTTCCCCGAAGCGCGCGCGCTGGTGGAAACCTACACTGAGAAGCTGATCAACGGCGAACTGAGCGTAGCCGACACGGTCACCAGCCTGGCTAAGGACATCAACTCGGCCATCGAGATCTACAATCTGACCAACTGATCCTGAACCGGTTCCACGCGGGCCCCCGCCCAATCGGACGGGGGTCTTTTCTATGCTGCAGAATAGAGTCACTATCCTAGATCATGAGTGAAAAGAGTCCCGCAACATCTTCGATATATCGGAAAACGGGGGCGGCGATTGTCTGTCGCAGGCAGAATGCTGAAGAGGAAACACCGGGACGAGTTTAAGATGAGCCTGTCCTCCATCAGAGGCGCCGGGCCGCCGCAATTGCCGCCCAGGGTGATCGTTGCGCGTTCAGCCATCCCTGTGTAAGTCTCGCATTTGTCTGCTTGAGCAAACACTGGATTTCCATGAAAATCCTTGAGTCCCACAAGTATTTCGCAGGGGTTTTATCATAGGCAGATAACTGCGCTTTTATCCTTTGGACCCTTGTGCTTTTGATGCAGTTCAAAATGGACGCAGTTCTATGTGCAATTAACACAGGACACAAAATCCCCGCCATCATATCGAGGGCGGGGATAAGGCAGGCACGGAGGAAGCGCTTACTGAGCGGTTTCCACTGACTCCTGCTCACGGGGATAGACGCTGATCTTCTTCTTAAACTTGCCAAGGTGTTCAAAGCGGACGATGCCGTCAGCGGTGGCGAACAAGGTATCATCCTTGCCCCTGCCCACATTGAGGCCGGGGTGCATATGGGTGCCGCGCTGGCGCAACAGGATGTTGCCAGCCAGCACGAACTGGCCGTCGGCACGTTTGGCGCCAAGGCGCTGGGACGCGCTGTCGCGGCCATTGCGGGTGGAGCCCATGCCCTTCTTGTGGGCAAACAACTGAAGGTTCAGTTTCAACATGTTTGTATCCTCCATTTAATCAAAGCAGCTTAGGTGCCAATAGTTTTACGTACTCTGGGTAGCTGTCCTGCAGATCCTCTATACCCTGGCTGAAGACTGCGAAGATGGTGCGGGCCTCGGAATTGGCCTCAGTTACCTGGACACGCAGCAGACCGTCCTTCTGACTGATTGCCGGTTTGAGTTTCGCTATGCTCTCCAGCGCGTTGGCGCAGGTGACAGCCAGAAACGAGAGAGCCGCGCACACGATATCCTGCCCTGTCTGCGCGTATCCCGTGTGGCCGCTCACCTCAAAGCCGGTGATTTGACCATCCTGGGCGCAGTAAAGCACTACGGTGCTCATCTCAGGCCTTGATGCCCGTAATCTCGACCTTGGTGAAGGCCTGGCGATGGCCGGCCTTGCGGCGGTAGTTCTTCTTGCTTTTGTACTTATAGATGATGATCTTCTCGCCGCGGCCATGCTGCAGCACCTTACCTGTCACTTCTGCCCCTTCCACGAAGGGATTACCTGCCTTGATCTGGTCTCCGCTGAGCATCAGCACGGGGAAGGTAACGATCTCATCCACCGCGTTGTCCAGCTTCTCGATGAAGATGACGTCACTCTCACTGACGCGATACTGTTTGCCGCCTGTCGCAATAATTGCATACATTGCAGCACCTCCAAACACAAAACTCGCCGGGTCACTATGGCATACCAGACCACGAGGCTGCGCAAGCGCATTAGGGGCCTCTCCCGAGCGGCTAAGAGGTAATTTAACATATTGCTCCGACACTGTCAAGCATTTTTGCCGGCTGCTGACGGCGTTTTGCGTGGTGATTGCGCCTGGTTTTTGCCGGTTTCCTTAGTTTTGGATGATTTTCGTGCTTGACAAGGCAGGGAGCAGATAATATAATGGCCTTCGCAGTCAGTGCGGCTGCCGGTGGGGAATGGTGTAACGGTAGCACCTACGACTCTGACTCGTATTGTCAAGGTTCGAATCCTTGTTCCCCAGCCAATGTGCCTCCGTGGTCTAGTGGCCTAGGACACCGCCCTCTCAAGGCGACAACACGGGTTCGAATCCCGTCGGGGGTGCCATACTCCTCAGGTCCCTGATCCTGCAATGATGATACCCGCATCCCTGCAGGATCAGGGATCTTGAATTTGTTCTTCATCCTTGAAGAGTACCACAAGACAAGTATCATTTATGATTGGCAGACAACCCGGAGGTGCAACCATGAACATTGGTATTGTCATCCACTCCCGCACCGGCAACACACTTTCAATAGCGCAGAAGGTAAAGGAAGAACTCATATCCGCTGGTCGCTTGATATCCATTCAAAAAGTGTCTGCGCTCAACGATGCAGAGGCCGATGTTGGGAAAATCAAGCTCGATGAAACCGCTGATGTCGGCATGTACGATGCGGTGATCTTTGGCGCGTCGGTGCGAGGCTTGTCGCTCTCGCCAGTCATGCAGGCATATTTGAATGGTCTTGGATCGCTCAGCGGCAAGCAGACCGCTTGCTTTGTCACGCAATTCCTGCCCTATGCCTGGATGGGAGGGCATCGTGCGATCAGGCAGATGTGCGAAATCTGCCAAAGAAAGGGTTCGGTCCCGTTTGGCACTGGCATAGTCAACTGGTCGAAGGCAACGATACGTGACAAGCAGATCGAAGCAATGGCCGGAAAACTGTGCGCAGCTCTCGAACTCTCTTTGCAGCACATGAACTCCCCATTGTCATAAGGAGATATAAGGATGAAAAAGAAGCGGACAAGAATTCTCGTCATCGTGATCCTGGTTATTGCTGTCATTTTTATCGGCGCAAGAGTGGTTTGGGCGCGCCTCGAAGCGAACCTTGCAGCGTTGGAAAGCATGCCAATCGCGCAAGTTGACCTGGGGAATATGGAGGATGGTGTTTATTCCGGGAGCTACTCCGTTTTCCCCGTTTCCGCCCAAGTGAGTGTCACGGTGAAGGATCATGTGATCACCGGCATCCAACTTGTGAAACACACAAATGGGCAGGGCGCGGCGGCGGAAGTGATACCTGACAAGGTTATTGAGGCACAATCCTTGGAGGTAGACTCCGTTTCCGGCGCTACATACAGCAGCAAGGTCATTTTGAAAGCCATAGAAAACGCCCTGCTCTCTTCAGGAAATTAGCAGGGTAAACTTGGTTTTGTATCATTATTGCTGGCCGTTGGGAGGTATCCGGGAGCCAGACCAGTGCAGGCCTGCGCGACCAAGCAGGCTCAATGCTGTCCGCTCAATCGCTTGGCCATCCTGCATAGGCGCGAAACCGGCTGCATCATCCGCGATTGACAGAGTGATCTGGTATTAGAACAAATATGTCAGCTTCAAGTAGGCAATGCCGATGAGGGCAATGACAATCAGAGTCCAACCCCACCATGGGATTTTTTCCACCATTTGTTCCTCATTTTCTGCCTCCCGCATGTTCCATTTCCGTGATCTTCAGCGCCTAACTCAGGATATCCCGCTTTCCGAAAAAGAAGTATGTGCCGGTAACGAATGCCGCTGCAAGGCTCCCTGACAAAAGGATGTATACCAGACGCATCTCATGGTCATACATCACTTTCAAAGAGTTAAAATAGCGAAATGGCGTCAGGAAGCCAAGAAAGTCAAGGTCTCTGTTCAGATCGATCAGTACATTCAGGATGAAGGTGCCCAGGATGACCGCGGTCGCAAGGCCTGCGGCCCTTGCCGCGTTTTTGGACCACGCGCCCAGAAAGAGCCCAATGCTTAGGAAGACGAGCTGGACGATCAGCAAGGCTATCGAGAGGTAGAAAATAGGACCGTTCAGGGACTGACCGGTCGTATTGAACTGTCCGACCACCGCGATCGAGGTGACGAATGTCACAAGATTGAAGAGAACAACGAACGTCAGCGCAGCCAGGATCTTCGCGGTCACCGCCTGATGGCGCTTGATTGGCTTGACGAGCAGGAAATCAGCCGTTTTATCGCGCTCTTCCTTGGCCATGATGTTCGCGCCAAGCAAGCAGCTGTGAACAGACGTAAGCAGCAGAAAATACAGGAAGAAGATGCTGTAAAACACGCCGATCGAGTTCAGGTCCATCCCTGAGGCCACCCCAAATATCTTCATCAATTGCGGCGGCAGGGCGGCGAACATTTCATTGACGGATTCCCCCGTCTTGGCAAACGCCGAATACTTCATCATGCCGGCAAAGATCAGGAAAACCATGGTCGCTGACCAGACAAGGAAGGATTTGTAAGTGGCCCTCAGTTCCCGAAGGTAAATGTTCATGAAAAACAGCCTCCTGTCATCACACAGCGTAGAAATCCTTCTTCTGGTAGATCCAATAGCTGATAGCTGTAAAGACCGCGAATACGGCCAGATCCATCAACAGATATGTTAAAACATAGCCGCGGTTTGAGATGATGCTTGCCCCCTTGAAGTACGCAAAGGGCGTCAGGTAACTCAATTTTTGATCTCGAAGTGATTCATTGACCAGTTCGATGATGAAGAAGAAAAAGACCACACCCAGGGTGATGGGCATAACTTGCTTGATCTTCTGCGCGAGCGCGGCGATGGTCAGGCCGATCCCGACAAAAAACAGCTGAACAAAGAAGATGGAAAAGCTGATGAGGGCGAAGATCCCGTAATCGAAATCCTCATTGATGATCAGTTTGATCGTAGTGATCCCGATGGCAAACAGCACCAGATTTTGCGCGATCAGGTTGATCAGGATGGCCGCGAACTTGCTGGTCAGGATCTGGACACGGCGGATCGGCTTGGTCAACAGGAAGTCCACCGTATGTCTTCGACCCTCTTCAGAGAGCAGCGATATGCCCTGCTTCATGCCAAAGACCGCGCCGATGAGGACGTTGTAGCTGATGATAAAGCTGAAGTAGCCTTCGATATGTGACAGGTCGACATCGGCAAAACCAAAGGCGGCCTTGAATTCAGACGGAAAGTTCTGAAGCAATCGATCAATGAGCTGGGCATCGCTCTTCAGGGAATTGAAGAAGGCGCCGAATATGCAAAGCATGGCTGCCATGCCAAGAGTGAAATATAGCCAGGAGCGAAAGGACCGTTTCAATTCCTGAACAAGAATATTCATCGTCATTCACCTCTGTCAGTCGTTCCTGGTGTAAAAATGCATGAAGATCTCTTCCAGGTCAGGCTCTTCGATCGTCAGGTTCTTCAGCTGCTCCGAACTGATCCTGTGCACGATGGCATTGACGTCACCAGCGTAAAGGAAGGCAGCTTCGCCATTCTCCTGGCTAAAGGCGCTGATCCCCGGCGATCCGGCCAGGTCATCCGGTACGCCGTCAGCGAATTCGATCCGGACTTTCTTGTAGGCCGTATTGCGCAATGTGCTGATATCCTCCAGCTTGATGATCCGGCCTTCCTTGATGATGGCCACACGCGAGCAAAGCTTTTGGACCTCGGGCAGGATATGCGAGGACATCAGGACAGTCGCGCCATTCTGATTCTGTTCCCTGATCAGTTCAAAGAACTTCTTCTGCATCAGCGGATCAAGGCCGCTTGTTGGCTCGTCAAGGATGATCAGGCTCGGCTCATGGAGCAGGCCCTGAACAATGCCCACTTTTTTCTTGTTGCCATAGCTCAGGTCGTCGATTTTTCTGTTCACGTCAAGGTCCATGATCTCACACAGATAGCGAAGCCGTTTTGTATCTGACTTGCCGTAGAATGAAGCGGAGTACTTCAGCAGGTCGATCACTTTCATGCTGTCATAGTAATAGACCTCGCTTGGCAGGTAGCCAACCTTTTGCCGAATCTCAAATCCAAATTTGACGCAATCCTTGCCAAAGATCGCGGCGTTGCCCGAGGTTGGGTAAAGCAGGCCCAGCAGCATGCGGATCGTCGTTGACTTGCCGGCGCCGTTTGGCCCGATGAACCCGAAGATCTCACCCTCATGAACGTCAAAGCTCACATCGATGATGCCGCGAGCCTTGCCATAGTACTTGGTCAGGTTTCTGATTTCGATCACGTTGTTCATGAAAAGCCCTCCTCGTTGCGGTCAAACAGCTGTTTCAGTATAGTCCTCACAAAACGCATCAGTTCTGGAATGAACATGTCACGAACCTCTCGTAACCCCTTCGTGTTAAGTGCCGTCAGTTTGACCGGCTGACCAGGTTGGAAAGGAAAGTGCCACCTAATAAAATACTGATGTTATCGAAAAGCTCAGTGTTCCCTTACGTTAAAGTCAGAATAGTGTGTTAACATAGATAGTAAGACCACGATGTCATGTGACTTTAGTGTCATCATACTGCAAACCGATTTATCCGTCAATGAAAGCCTTTGGTTGGACAGTGTCAACTTGTTGTAGGTGTTAAGAAGCAAGCGAAGCGAAAGTCAGGCCGTGAAGCGCTTGGTAGAGACTGGTGCTTATACCAGCTATCAGGATCGGCAGCGAGAACTGGGTAATGGTAAACTCTTTGGATACGGTCGTTCGTATGCGCTCATGAATTTCAGGAGTCATCGGTGGCAAGTGGGAGATCGCGGGAGTTGACGCTGGGCGTTTGTTCTTGGCATAGGATATCTGTTCCTTATTGGCCTTTATGACACGCAGTTGCGCCATGGTCATCAGGTTGTTTTCTCCCCAGCCCAGAGGCCGACTGCTCAGGCGGGCCAAGAGGATGTGGCTGACATGCCCTTCAGCGCTGCAGCCAAGAGCATCATCAAGCTTTCTATTTTGAATGCGTTGCCAATTTCGCGAGAGATAATCAACCAGCTTCTTTTTTCGTTGTTGCTGATTTGCCAGCATAGGTCCCATCAGGATCTCACAGCACAGTGCGTTGAACCCATCCTCGTTTTCGACATTCAACAGCGCCATTGCCCTGGATTTTCCCTCCGGAACAGACGCAGTCAACCCGATCACTGCCTTGTTCATGTGATAAGCATCCAGAATGGGAATACAGTTAGGCAGCCACTCTTCGCCCTTGCGTATCCACCCCGCGCCGTCTCCGGACAGGAAAACATTCTTAAGGTTGTCCATGTCGAACTGGACAACGATATAGTCCGCCACTCTTTCCCACAGGGTATTGATATCGCCCTCCAAGGGTCAGGTCAGGTACCGCGCGTTCTTCAGCGCCATCTTGTCCCCTTATTCTTCCCTTCCTTCGTGAATATATACGCATTTGGAGCAGATATGCTAATGGCGGGCCGCTGACATTGGAACTGCATGACACTATGTTCCGCAATGATCAGGCAATTGAGAAAGTTGCAGTCATAGTGAAAAGTTTCATGGATATGGGGGGGGCAGCAGCTTCAGCTGAATGTCATCAATCGCGATGCATTGCTGGCTGCCCAGAAAAATCCGAAGGACTATCGCAACCTGATTGTGCGTGTCTGGGGTTGGAGCGGGTATTTTGTTGAACTGGACAAAGAATATCAGGAGCACATTATCAGCAGGATGGAGCATGCTTTGTAGTCTGCAGCTACTTTGAAGACCCGATAAAGTTGCATAATACCAACCAAGAAGTGAGATAAATCAAGAGATTTCTGTCTGATGAAAATCAATGGTCTTTTACTTATTCTGCAATGACTATGATGCCGCGCATCATCACATGGTATATCCCCGAATCGCTTTGTTTTCGCGCCTATCTTGGCATGACTATTCCCCTTTATCTGATTGTTGATCTGGTTGTATCTTAGGGTGCGAAAAGATAACTGTCAATGGCCGGGACTGAAGAATTCAATGAAATCAATGCAAACACATAGAACCATGAACTGCTCCCTGTCAAGTAGACAGGTGAAATAACAAAAACATTGGAATCCGGGTTTTTGAACTGCTCCCTGTCAAGTAGACAGGTGAAATAACAAAAACATTGGAATCCGGGTTTTAGAAATAGCGTCATGTCTTTTTCATGAAGCCTCAAGGAGGTTACGGTAGTTCATTGGTGGCATCCTTT
>Ga0209538_1000061_pt1 | contig 57904 bp, 66 predicted proteins | sample BarGraNGADG00211_2_FD_184492 | JGI IMG/M metagenome (GOLD analysis project Ga0209538, IMG submission 184492) | Arctic peat soil microbial communities from Barrow, Alaska - Barrow Graham LP Ref core NGADG0004-211 (SPAdes) (version 2) | ecosystem: Environmental > Terrestrial > Soil > Wetlands >... | reverse complement strand
AGGAAAAGAAAAAATGGTCGCGTTGGTTGCGTGCATGCACAAGATCCTGACAATTCTGAATGCCATGATCAGGAAAGGCGAGTTCTGGAACCCATTAATCGCTTGACATTTAACACAGTTGCTCTGAACGCAGTGAAGAATCTTCTACTTGCCGTAGCCTTAAGTAGATCCTTGACCTATGGTGCTGCCCACCGTGAGTACGGCTCATGGTCGCAAAAAAGACCTGCAACGATTGCTCCCACGCTTGGTCATTACGAGAAGCGCCAGCGATGAAGCAATCTGAACTAGATGACGAATAAAAACAGATTGCTTCGCAAAGGCGGCTCGCAATAACGAATCAATAGAATTGAATAGTTTTCACTAATCTCCATGTCACAAAGTGCAGAACTCAACCTAACCGCCGCAGCCCCCTCCCCCATTCTGAAGGAGTCAATGCCTATCATCCGCCATCCTGAAGTGTAAACGAAGGATTTTCTAGAATCACCTTACCAGGTTGAAAATCTTACTTTTTGGTGCTAGTCACCGCAAGGATGCTTTGCAGTCCCTGAGTTCAGAATGCCGAACTGGTTTCTGGTCGCTTTAAGCCTTCATCGCGCCTTCTCCCGTAAAACTCGACCCCCATTTTACTGAAAACGTCTTGACCCTGCAGTCAGGTGGGATATAATATTGATATTCAAGTGATATATCAGTGCTGGTCATTATCAATTAGCCACCCTTACCATGTCCCATACCGACGAAAGGAAGAGTTTGATTTCAAGCTCAGCATACCTTCAAAGACAATCAAATGAGCCACTTTCAGAGGAAAGCGTTATGAACGACCGTAAACGATCCTTAAGCGAAGAAGCCTACCTGATACTAAAAAAGCGGATTCTCTCCATGGAGGGGGGCAGTTACCTGAGTGCCCGAAAATTCGCTGCTGAAGTGGGCATGAGCTACACCCCTGTTCGGGAAGCCTTCATCCGCATGCAGAAGGAAGGCACCTTGCGCCTGGTACCCAATGTAGGTTTCTTTGTTCAAACCATGGGGGTGACTGATCTGCTCCAAATCTTCCAGGTGCGTGAATGCATGGAATGCTTCATCCTGGATAAAGTCTTTGACCGCTTCACCGAAGGCCAGTTAAATGAAATGGAAGAGTTGAACCGCCAGCAAGAAGCTTCCCTTTTGCGCGGGGATATGTATGAGTATCAACAGATCGATCGGAAATTCCACGAAATTCCCTTCCTTAACTACGGAAACAGGCATCTGCTCAATTTCTACAGGGATCTGCGCGACCAGTATATGATCTGCTCCAATGAAGTGGCCACCACCCACAGCCATGAAGCCATCAAAGAACATACGAGTTATCTTGTTTCACTGCGATCCGGCAATAAAGCGGAGGCCATTGACTTCCTCAAAAATCATATCGTCCGGGCAAGAGAACGCATGATCAATGGTTTCATCCAGGTGATAAACGAGAAATGACATGCTGACAAAGATCATTGGTATGGGCGTAATGAAACCATTCAGCCGGGAGATCGACCTCCAACACTCGATTTTGGTGCACGAACTGGTGAAATTGCTGCAAATACCGGCAAACCTTGCGGAAGAATTGCTTGTGGTACGTGGGCACCACCTGCTCACGGATGAAGAACAGATTATGAATGGTGACGAAATATTTCTCTACCTGGCCGTGATGGGCGGGTAGACCAAAATTGGAATAAGAGGAGAGTCAAAATGATCCATGTAATCAACAACATTCAGAGGCCTTCTGCAGAGATGATCCATGAATTTTCGTCATTGGCATCTGCCACAATACACGAAGCATCTGGACGAAAAGGTTATATCGATTGCGCTATTAAACCAATTGCCCGCGGGTTGAAAATTTGCGGACCTGCTTTTACCGTGCAGTGCGCCACTGGAGACAATCTGATGCTCCATAAGGCACTTGAACGTGCCCAACCCGGGGATGTTTTGGTGGCTAATGTGGGCGGCGCCTTCGATTATGGTTACTTTGGTGACCTGATGGCTACCAGCGCGATCAGCAGGCGTGTGGGTGGGTTGTGCATCGATGGTTGCATCCGGGATAGTGCCACGATCATTGAATCAGGTTTTCCTGTCTTTGCCCGCGGTTTTTGCATCCGCGGCACCGTGAAGGCTACGATTGGCGTGATCAATTACCCAACCGTATTTGGTGGACAAACCATCTTTCCAGGTGATTTGATCTGTGGAGATGACGATGGGTTGGTTGTTATTCGCCTTGCAGAATTGGAATCGGTGCTGGAGAAATCCAAAGCCCGCGTTGCCAAGGAAATTGAAAAAGCTGAGGTATTGAAGTCTGGGGTCTCTAGTGTCGAGTTCAACAAATTAGGCCCCATATTTGAAGCTTCGAAATTAGTGGAAGAGTGATTTCGAGGAGCATGACTGATGAAAATTAAGAGCGAAGATCTGTTTGACCGGGTTCAAGAATTGCTGCTGGCAGCTGGCGAAAACCCGAACAATGCCAAAATTGTTGCGGAAAGTTTGGTCAAAGCGGATGCGCGGGGAGTAAGCACTCACGGAACTTATCTGCTGACACCCATTTTTGACCGGGTCAAAGTGGGGCAACTTGCCCTGCCAACCACCGCTTCTCTGGTGATTGATGAGGCTGCTGTAGCCGTCGTAGATGGCGGCAATGGCTTGGGACCCGTGGCCGGCAACCTGGCAATTGAAACTTCAATTCAGCGGGCTCGAACTTACGGCATCAGCATGGTCCTGATTCGCAATACGAACAACCTTGGCTCCCTGGCTTTCTACACTGAAAAAATAGCCAGCCAGGGCATGATTGCCATGATGAGCTGCAATGCAGCCCCAGCGATGGCGCCTTGGGGAGGTGCGGAAGCTTTTACCGGCACCAATCCGATTGCCATCAGCATCTATACCGGAAGCGAGATGCTCTTCTCCGCTGATATGGCCACCAGTGTGGTCGCCCGCGGCAAGATCCGCCAGGCTTCGCGTGAGGGAAAAGCCATTCCCGCAGACTGGGCACTGGATGCGGATGGAAACCCAACCACCGACCCAGCCGCCGCACTTAAGGGCACATTGCTGCCGATGGCTGGACCGAAAGGCTCCGCCCTGGCTCTGGCAGTGGATATCATGTCAGGCATTCTTGCTGGCGCTGAACACGCACCCAACCTCAAGAGCTTCCATGCACCCGAGGGTAAAACGGGGGTAGGTGGGGCTTTGGTTACCGTTGATATCAGCAAATTTATGCCCCTGTCCGAGTTCAAAGACACCATGGTGGAGTACATCAAAAGTCTGAAAGCAATGAAAAAAGCAAAATCTGCCACTGAAATTTTCTTACCGGGTGAGATTGAGCACAACCGCGAAAATGCAAGCCATGAGGCAGGTATCACTCTGGATGATAAGGCAGTTGCTGTTCTGAACCAATTGCTTGAAAAGATTGGTTCGACTCAACGGTTGGAGGCAATCGTTTGAGAACCATCCTCCGCGTAAACACCCGTACCAACGAGATCAAGACCGAACAAGCGTCTGACGAGCTCAACCGGATCTGCGGACGTCAATTTCTGGCTCGCATACTCAACACCGAAGTTGAACCGACCTGTGAACCGCTTGGGCGGAGGAATAAATTCATCATCACCCATGGCTGGTTCTCGGATACCAATCTGAGTACCGCAGGAAAAATCTCGATTGGTGGAAAGAGCCCCTTAACCGGCGGAATCAAAGAGGCCAATACCGGCGGTTATTTTGGACGCAAGCTTTCCAAGCTGGGAATCAAAGCAATTATTTTAGAGGACACTCCGGCAAAAAAAGACAGTACCAACATATTGTTTATTAATAGCACTGGCGCCAGACTGGTTAATGCACCCGAATTAAAACATCTCCTGGTCATGGAAACCATCACCGCACTGAGGACCCAATTTGGTGCCAATATTGGCATTTTGTGCATAGGACCGGCGGGTGAGCGCCTTCTCCATGGCGCGGGCGTAGCCTGCCCGGATGACCATGACGTTCAAATCCGCTATGCTGCCAGGGGTGGTTTGGGGGCACTACTCGGCTCCAAGGGCATCAAGGCCATCGTCGTCCAGGCAGATAAAACCCTGCCAGCCGAGATTGCGAATCCTGAATTGCTAAAAGCCACCATCAAAGAAGTCAATAATTTACTCACAATTGATCCAAAGAGTAAAAATCGCAAACTGTATGGCACACTCGACATCATGGATGTGGCCAACCATCTCGGCATGCTGCCAACCCGCAACTTTTCAGCCGGCTATTTTGAAGCCGCCAATGAGATGACCGGGCCAAAATTCCATGACCTGGTTGCCGAACGTGGCGGAGTTGGACGCAGCGGCACACCCTGTGTTCCTGGGTGCACCATCCAGTGTTCCAATGTGATGCCGGATATCAATGGAAACAAAATTGTTGCCTCTCTGCAATATGAAAGCCTGAGCTTGCTGGGCCCGAACCTTGAGATTGCTGACCTGGATTCGATTGGTGAACTCAACGCGCTCTGTAACGAAGTTGGCGTGGATACGATCGAGACCGGTGCTGCCATCGGCGTAGCGATGGAAGCCGGGGTGATTGAATTCGGCGATGCAGAAGGCGCTAAAGACCTGGTGAGGCAAATCGGGCAGGGAACGCCACTGGGTAGAATTTTAGGCAATGGTGCCGATTTTACGGGCCAGGCCTACGGCATCCAACGCGTACCAACGGCCAAAGGCCAGGCCATGCCCGCCTATGATCCCCGCGCGCTTAAGGGGAATGGAGTCTTATACGCAACCTCTACCATGGGCGCGGATCACACTTCCGGGAACGCCTTTGAGACCAACAAAACCACCAACCCCCTGGGGAAGGAAAACCAGGTTTTGAATTCACGAAATCTGCAGATCCGGGCAGCATTGCTGGATACGATGGGCGTCTGCATATTTATTCGTCCTGCATTCGTCAAGAATCCTCAGCTACTGGTTGATCTGTTCAAGGCTAAATTTGGTTGGGAGATAACCTATCCTGAAGTCCGCCAGATGGGCGCGACTATTCTTGAGCAGGAAAGAGCATTTAACGAAAAAGCGGGTGTATCAGAACAATTCCGCCGTCTGCCAGAATTTATGCGGGATGAACCTCTCCCGCCAAACAATACCGTGTTCGACATTTCCCAGGAAGAACTGGAAAGCGTTTGGACACAACCAATCAGAACAGATATGTTTTAAAGTGAAAGTATTAAAGGAGCAGAAAATGTCAGGATTAAAGTGGGTAGATGTCGCAAATATCAACGGTGAGGATAAAGGCGGGCGGACCAGTTGGATTTTGGTCTCTGAAAAGACTATGGGCTCACAAAACCTTAGCATAGGTTTGAATGAAACCCACGTGGGCGGAATGGTGCCCAAGCACAAGCACGAAACTGAAGAGGAAGTGATGTACTTCATTCAGGGAAAAGGGCAATTTATCACCGATGATGAAGTCATTGAGCTGAAACCGGGCATCTGCGTGTTCAATCCTCCAGGTGCTTTTCATTCAATCGTAAACACAGGTGATGAAATTCTTAAATTTATCTGGATTTATTCACCCCAGTTGCCAAGCCATCGTATTCAAAAATAAGAAAGAGGAGAAATTTATGTCAAATTGGCAGTTACCACCCCAAGGTGGACATATGGATAAGCCCACCAAAATTTATTACCAAACCATGACGAAGCTGGATATCGAAGAGCGTCTCACAAAAAATGACTTCTTAATCGTCCCCGTTGGTTCCACGGAAAATCACGGCAATGCTGGCCCAACTGGTGAGGACACCTTTATCGTTACCCGTATTGCTGAAATGGTCGCTGAACGAACCGGATGCACCGTCGCGGAACCATTATGGTATGGCTCTCATCCCTTCCACCACATCGGGCAACCGCTGACCGTTCCATTACCTGACCAGGTGTTCATTGATTTCCTGCGCGCGATTATTACCGGATTCTGGAATTCTGGTTTCCGCAAACAAATCTTCATCAGCCTGCATGGCCAGGAGTATTCTCTCCCCGTTGCTCTTCAGGAATGGGGAAAACGCTACCAGGTGCCGGCCATGCTCTATTTCATTGATATACCCCGTGTCATGGGGCAGACCCTGATGGATAAAGCACATGGCGGACCCTATAATCGGCCCTTCCAGCACGCTTGTGAAGCTGAACAATCCATTTCGCTGGCATTGTTCCCTGAACTTTGCGATATGGAACATGCGCAAGACACAAACCCGCACGGCTTCCTGCCTGCCGGGCATGTCGATCGCGGCGGCGACATCTACGGTTACCCGATCCCTGGCCATTGCGCGGTTGGGAACGTCGGCATCGAATGCGTCACGACCCCCGAAGGTGTTCTCGGGCACGCCACGGAAGCAGACCCCGCGAAGGCCACTGCCTCCATTGAGAAGGTGTGCGATTACCTCGTGAAATTGATGCACGACGCCCTCGAATGCTTCCCCGTTGGTCAACTGCCGCCAGCTGAGCTGATGAGCCAGCGCGACCCTCAAGTAATTGCCGATCTGCTGAAGGGCCCCACCCATGGCGGCAAGCACATCTATACGCTGGGTTGGCCAACTTAAATCAACTTTGCAGCAGAGATCTAAGGAAACAGAAAATGAAATCATTAGTCTATTACGGCCCAAAAGACCTACGCCTGGACGAGAGACCAATCCCTTCCCCAAAAAAGGGAGAGGTCCTGATCAAAGTCCGCGCTGTCTCAGTCTGTGGGTCTGATTTAGGCGCATACCGACTTCCAGAAGTCTCTGACCGCTGGGCTCCTCCTCTTGTCTTGGGGCATGAATTCTCCGGAGAGATTACCGCCTTGGGCGAGGGAGTCGAGAATTTCAAGGTTGGGCAAGCCGTAACTGCCAATCCGATACTTTATTGCGGGGAATGTTTTTACTGTAAACGCGGGATGATCAACCTGTGCACGCATCGCCATAGTCTGGGCACTTCGATTGGCGGAGAGGCTCAGGACGGCGCGATGCAGGAATACATGACCATCCGGGCATTAGCCCTTATCCCCCTGATGAAAGGGGTCAATTACGTCCAGGGCGCTCTGCTCGAACCTCTGGCGGTCTCGCTGGTGGCGGCCAGGAATGGCGATTTTGGCGATGGTGAAAGAGTTGCCATTATCGGGGCAGGCCCGATCGGTTTAATGATTCTGAGCTTTTTGAAGGCCGCTGGAAATAAGGAAATCTACATTTCCGACCTCCTGCCTTCGCGGCTGCAAAAAGCAATCCAACTGGGTGCTGATAAAGCCATTTCGGGTCGGGACGATGTTGTCCAAACTATAAAAGATCTCACGGATGGCATCGGGGTAGACCGGGTGATCATCGCTGCCGGTGCACCAGGCGTGATGGAAGATGCCCTGAAGATGGTGCGCAGCGGAGGACGGGTTGTGCTGGTTGCCCTCATCCACCATACGGCTGAGATCGACCTCATGCCAATCGTTGCCCGGCAAATTTCCATCCTGGGCAGTTACATGTTCACCAACGAGATGCAGGACGTGATGCAAATGATTGCTGATAAAAAACTCAAGGTTGATGAATTAGTAACTTCCACTCACCCACTAAAAGATGGAAAAAAAGTCTTTGATGTATTGTGCGGTCCAACGTGCAACAAGGTAAAGGTTATCCTGACCAATGAATGATCAAAATATTACGTTGAACAGTTTAATTATTACTGGCTTGCCAATAAAAATTAGGAGTCGAATGAAAGCATTGGTTTTTCATGGAACCAAAGATATTCGTTATGAAGATGTTGAAACACCAACCCCCAAAAAGGGCGAGGTGTTGGTCCAGGTAAAAGCGGTCTCGATCTGCGGATCAGACCTGGCCGGCTATAAAGGCGGCAACACCATGCGAGTAGCCCCTTTGATTATGGGCCACGAGTTCTCAGGTGTGGTGGCAGCTCTTGGAGAAGGAGTCACCACTGCAAAAGTGGGTGACAAAGTAGGGGTCTATACCAACCTTTTCTGCGGCTACTGTCCGGCCTGCAAAGCAGGATTGACGAATGTCTGTGAGAATCGGCGCATCATCGGTACAACGATGCCCGGCGGCCCCTACGATGGGGCTATGGCAGAATACCTGGTGGCACCCGTAGGAAAATTGCTGCCGCTCTCAGGAAAACGTTCATTTTCTGAATATGCCCTGGCAGAGCCGCTCTCAACCGGCTTAAGGGCGGCCAGATTAGCAGGAGATGTAAAGGGGAAGACCGTTGCAGTGATCGGCTGCGGCCCCATCGGACTATTAACCATCATGGTGCTTAAGCATGCTGGCGCAAAGACTATCGCGGCCATGGATGTGGTCGATAAACGGCTTGAGATGGCAAAACAATGCGGAGCCACGCATACCATCAACAGCAAAGATGATGTTCCTGCCTTTACTCATCAGTTGACTGACGGCGCAGGCCTGGATATCGTGTTTGATTGTGTCGGCTCGCAAGTGACGATAAATTTAGGGGCGGATATTGTTCGCTTAGGCGGCAAGGTAATTTGGGTCGGCCTTGCGCAACCCAAAATTGAATTTGAATTCAAACATGCTGCTGTCAAAGAACTGACCTTCCAAAGTGTCTATTTGTATATCACAGAGATGGAAGAAGGGCTCGATTTGATTGAATCCGGCGATATCGACGTGAAGCAGATCATCACCTCTGAATATCCGATGAGTGAAGGTCCGAGAATCTTCGCGGAACTTGCTTCTGGTAATTCCGATGAGATCAAGGTAATCCTTAATAATGACTGATCTGCAGAAAAGCGTATGTCGAATGCATCCCACGCTTAGCTTCTTTGGCTTTAGCAAAGACATTGAAGCCATTGCGGCCGCTGGTTATGATTGCATTGAAATGCATATGCACGAAATCATGGGCATGGACCAGGATGCTTTCACGACCTTGAAGTTAAATCTGGCTGACTCCCCCATTGTTTGTGAGGTGCTTGACAACCCGGTCCCCCTCGATAAGGTGGTCGCTGATGAAAGCTTTGACCTGGATTACTACCGTGGTTATCTTGAAAAAGGTGCCGAACGCGCGGCCCAATTGGGTGTGAAGTTTTATGTCTTCGGTAACGGCAGAACGCGCAGTCTGCCCGTAGATGGCGACATCCAGGGCGCTAAAGAAAAGAATCTTACTTTTATGCGGATGCTTGCTGACGTTGCTGCCGAACGGGACATCACAGTATTGATCGAACCATTGGCACCCAGAGTCTCGAATATGGTTCAAAGTATTCCTGAAGCCCTCAAGTACATCAATGAAATCGGCAAGCCGAACATGGATACGTTTCTGGATTATCGCTGGTTTGTTGACCGCAAGCATCCCTACAGCATGATCGTGGAATTTGCAGATCATATTCGCCATATTCACATCGACAACCCGCTGACGCCCTTCCCGCAAAGGGTTATTCCGAGGGTGGACGACGGCAATGATTATTCCCCCTTCTTTGACGCACTGCAAAAAATCAACTATCAAGGGATCATTTCCATTGAAGCCAATACCTTTACAGATTTCCCTCAGGACCTACGTGATGGGATCAGCTTCTTTAATGCATTTGGGATTTGCGGGTAAAGTGGATAAACAAAAGGAATTGTTGAGAATGTTTTGTCGCAATAGCGGTTTTCTCACCTGATCTTTATTGATCGCTGTTGCTTTTTTGATGAACTTTAACAAATTAGTTTTTACGGGGATCTGGTTGCTAAATTTGCGTATATCTACGCGGTTGAGTGCACCCAGTTGTATCGAACCGTTAGGGCGAAACTTAACAGTAGGCATGTCGGGTTGACTGATCATGCGATTTTGAGAAAAAAGTCACTGAAGAGAAATTGACTCTTTCACCACAAGAACCCACTCGCCATTTCCTAGCGGAAAAAAGTGCAAAAGCTTTAAAAAAAGGAGGTCTCGATAAATAACGATTTCATTTCAAGCAATTTAGGTTTGTGTCAACAAAAATTTATCTTATAAGCTAAGGAGAGAAAGAATGAAACAAAAAATGTTTTTGGTTTTACTCATAGTTGCACTCGCTCTGTCAGCGTGTGCGCCAGCCGCGACGCCGGTACCCGCACCGGTTAATACTGAACCACCTGCCAAGGTGGAGGTCCCAACTGTTGCGCCAACCGCAGCTCCTATTGTAGTCGAAGCGCCTACCGCAGCACCCGTTGCTTGCAAACCATTGAACCTTGCCATTGTTGGCGCAATGACCGGAACCAGCGCCTCTTTGGGTGAGTGGATGGTACGTGGCGTTACCCTGGCTGTCGAGCAGAAAAATGCTGCCGGCGGTATCAAAGGCTGTCCAATCACTATTAAGACCTTTGACGACACCGGAGACCCAACCACTTCCGTAAGCGTAGTTCAAAAAGTTATTGCGGAAGAAGATGTGATGGCCGCCTGGGCGACCACCAACAGCAGCTGTGTTCTAGCAGACATCCCACTCTTCTTGGAAGCTAAGATCCCCCAATTCACCTTCGGTACGAATGTTGCCATTACAGAGCAAGGCAGTCCCTACATTTTCCGTTCCTGCCCAGCTGGTCCAGCCTTTGAAAAACCAATTGTGGAATACTTGACAGGTGAGGGAAAAACAAAGTTCGCCATCATTGGCGACAATACTGCTTATGGCAAGGGCGAAGCGGATTATCAGATCGCCGCATTGAAAGAAAAAGGTCTGGAACCGCTTGCCTACGAGCAGCATGGTGCTGATGACAAAGACTTTTCTGGCCAATTAACCAAGATCATCAATACAGACGCAGAAGTTTTGCTTATATCGAGTTCTGAAGTAGCGGCTGGATTGATCGCCAAGCAGGCCCGGCAGTTAGGATTCACTGGGATCATGGCTGGTGGACAGCCCATCGGTACCCCTAAATTCCTGGAAACCGCTGGCGCGGAATTCGTGGAAGGAGTCATCTTTGCTTCGGGCTATCCGGGCAATGATTACAATGACCAGACCCGTGCCTTTGCTAAAGCCTATCTTGATCGATGGGGTGTTGCAGCAGAAACCCACGGCGCGAATGTGTACGACTTGATGCAAGTTGTATTCGTCGCCATGGAAAAAGCTGATCCACTCACTCCTGAAAATGTCGCCGCTGAAATGCACAAAGTCTGCAACCTACAAGGTCTACAGGGTAATATCTGCGTCGCGGAAACTGGAGAAACCCTCACAAAAACCATGATGGGTAAGTGGTTGGCCGACGGTAAATTTGAGTTCTTAGGAAACTAACCTGTTTGTGATTTTCCAGGGGCGGGTTTTCCCGCCCCTGGGAGCTTGATATTTTTTGGTCGTTTAGGTGAAGGGAGCGGCATGCGCGAGTTAATCGTACTTGTTCAGACAATCTTGGGAGGTATCGGCATTGGCAGCCTCTATGCCCTTGTGGCATTGGGCACTTCGATGATCTACCGATCCATGGGTCTGATCAATTTTGCGAACGGCAGTATCTACATGGTCGGTACCTATCTGGGCATGATCTGGTATAGGGGTATGGTGATGGGGCTCCAATTCCCTTATTGGGCATCATTCATCATTGGCGTTTTATTGTGTGCCGGATTTGGAATGATCATGGAACGGGTTTTCCGCAAGTTGGCAGATGTCGATCTGCGGAATATGCTTTTGGGTACCATTGGTCTGGGATTTGTCCTGGATAACCTGATGATTATCATTTTTGGCGCTGAAGGATTCGCTGTAAAATCTCCTGTTTCATCCAAACCTATCATCATCTCTGGCATTCGCATTCTGCCTCAGAATATTCTGCTCGTGACAGTGGCCGCAATTCTCGTAATTGGCCTGCAGATATTTCTGACCAAATCCAAAACCGGAAAAGCCATGCGCGCATCAGCCCAAGATCGTGACATCGCCAGGACCATGGGCATCCATGTCAATCAATCCAACGCGATCACTTTTGCCATCGGGTTCGGGCTTTCTGCCGCAGCGGGTATTCTTGCAGCTCCAATTGTCTATGTAAATCCAGCCATGGGTTCCGCTGTTGGAACCAAGGCTTTCGCTGGAGCAGTTTTGGGAGGGCTGGGCAATATTCCAGGCGCAATTTTAGGCGGTGTTTCCTTTGGCGTTATAGAAGCGCTCTCTTCGGGTTACATATCCTCCCAATATACAAAAGGTATCTCTTTCATTATTGTGCTAGCCGTACTGATGTTCATGCCGTCAGGCATCCTTGGCGAGAAACAAGTGGACAAAGTTTGATTTCGAGGATAAACCAGGAGAGTTGGAGGCAGAAAATCAGATGAAGAAAAATCCGGACAAACTAAAGTTAATCTTTTTTGCAATCATTGGGATTGCTTTAGTAGTCTTTCCTTTCGTCGCAAAAAATGGCTACCAGATTCATATCATCAATTTGGTCGGAATCTATATGCTGCTTAGCCTGGGGCTCAACATTGCCATGGGATACGCGGGACAGATGAACCTGGCCATGGGAGCACTTTGGGCAGTTGGAGCATATACCGCAGGTTTGCTCAACACACGCTTGGGTTTTCCCTTGTGGCTCACCTTGCCGTGTGCGATCGTTGCTGGGGGCTTAGTCGGTGGTTTTGTGGGGCTTCCGGCTCTAAAAGTGCGCGCGCATTACCTGTCCATCGTAACAATTGGATTGAATGAAGTCATCAACATTATTTTAGTTAATGAATCTAAAGTCACTGGTGGTGTGGATGGGATTTCTAAAATTGCTAAGCCAGTCTTATTTGGGTTCCCCATCAATACGGAGCTAAGGTATTATTTCTTGATCCTTATAGCGGTGATCATTGCATTCTTGATCGCAAAACAGATCTTATCAGGCAGGGTCGGTCGAAATTTTCGTGCCATTCGAGACGATTATAAAACCGCACCTGCGATGGGCGTCAATGCAGGTTTCTATAAATTATTGGCTTTTATTATCAGTGGTTGTTTTGCTGGGGCAGCAGGCGCCTTATATGCCCATTTAAATGCGTACATTAGCCCGGATATTTTTGAACATAAAACCACATTGTTCATTATGACTTTGACTATGGTCGGAGGCTTGGGTAACCTCAACGGATCACTGATTGGTGCATTTATCCTACCGGTTCTGCAGGAATATTTGAGGGCGATCCAAGACTGGCAATTTGTAGTTTATGGATTAGCTATTATGGTCGTTGTCTTATTCGTGCCTGGCGGACTGATGCAGATTGCTACATTGTTGAAGCCTTATGTGACGACTGTTACAGCCAGATTCAAAAAGATCAAAACGGGCACGACCGCCGGGGAGGACAGCAATGTTTCTTGAGCTTGAACACCTAACCATGAAGTTTGGCGGCCTGGTCGCTGTTGACGACATTTCCTTCAGTATTAATGAGAATGAAATTCATGGTTTGATTGGCCCGAACGGGTCAGGAAAAACCACAATTTTCAATATGCTCTCTGGATATTACAAACCCACCAGTGGAAAGATCATTTTTGAGGGAAAGAATATTGCCGGATTGCCAGCACACAAAGTAACCCAGGCGGGTTTTGCCCGAACTTTCCAGAACCTGAGATTGTTCAAGAGTATGACCGTGCTTGAAAACGTTATGGTCTCGATGGGGCATCTTGCAAAAACTAAACTCGTAAACGTGATGTTTAACCCCATCGCGGCTCAGAAAGAGAATGAATTTTTCATGGAAAAAGCCATGAAATTGTTGGACTTGCTTGATATCCGCCAATACGCTCACAACCTGGCTGTCAGCCTCCCTTATGGCACACAGAGGCGGGTGGAAATCGCAAGAGCCCTTGCAACAGAACCTAAAATCTTGCTTCTCGACGAACCTGCGGCAGGATTAAACGAAGTTGAAACCGATGAATTGGCAAAGATTCTCAATACAATTCACCAGTCAGGCATAACCATTTTCATAGTGGAACATGACATGAAATTGGTGATGGGCTCCTGTCATGTGATTACGGTTATCGATTATGGCAAGAAAATCGCAGAGGGCAATTGTGATTGCGTTCGTAATGACCCCAGGGTTATCGAGGCTTACCTCGGTAAGGAGGAAGATCTATAATGCTAGTCGTCGATAACATTCAAACTTATTATGGAGAGATTCGTGCTGTAAAAGGCATTTCTTTTGAAGTTAAGCAAGGCACTATCACCACGCTAATTGGAGCAAACGGAGCCGGTAAATCGACAACTATTAAAACTATCATGGGCTTGCTGCATCCAAAAGTAGGTACCATTACATTCGAGGGGACGCATATTGAACATATGGATGCGGATTATGTCGTCAGAAAAGGGATTAGCCTCGTCCCGGAAGGTCGCCGCATTTTTCCAGTAATGACGGTAGACGAGAATCTTGAAATCGGAGCTTTTATCAGATCTGCAAAGGATACGATAGAGGAAGACAAGAAAAAAATGTACGAATTGTTCCCAGCCCTCTCAAGCCGCAAGAAGCAGCTGGCGGGGTCCTTGAGTGGCGGTGAACAGCAGATGCTCGCTATTGCCCGGGCGCTTATGTCAAAACCAAAATTACTCATCATGGACGAACCGTCACTTGGCCTGGCGCCTCTCCTGGTAAGGCAGGTGTTTAGCATCATCAAAGAGTTGAACCAGCGCGGAACAACCATCCTGCTCAGTGAGCAAAACGCCAGGGCAGCCCTAAAGATTGCCCATTATGGCATCGTAATGGAGACAGGCCATATTCGTTACGCGGATACCGCCCAGGCGCTGCAGGAAAACAGCATCGTCCAGGAAGTGTTCCTTGGCGTTGGAGTAAATTCCTGACCATTCTTGCGAAAAGGTTAGCATTGCAGAGAGCTATCCCCTTCCATCTCAAACAGCTTATCTCGCAACAAGGTCGGTCTAAATCCAGTCATTAGGGGCTCACAGATGAACTGTCTGACCTTTTGCAACGTCTGTTTTCTACCTCCGATTCCCGGGTCTGCCACGATTGCCTGATACCAATCCAATATCGCTTCTCTCTCGATATCGACTAATCCGTCTGCGTACTTGCCGTTCACTGATCCCAAGTTTGTCGGCCACTGCTTTTTGGCTGATCCGTTTGTCGATCGCCTTGTCTATCCAGGTCTTGCGTTGTAACTCTTTTTCACTCATTCTTATTGTCCATGTCATCTAACTATTGTCCCAAAATTAGGACATTTCTATATTGCTAGTTTAGGACATTATCATGTTGCCACTACACACCGTAGCCCGTTCCCCCACTTATAAAACTCCTCATGTTATAATTTTTACAAATAATATCCTATAGGTTTGTGGAGGCATCATGCACGGAAAAAACTATTTCTCTGGTCCAACTGCGGCCCATCGTCGCCAAATTTACCGGGGTTCCGGGTACACCAGCGATGATTTCAAGAGACCCCACATCGGTATTGCCAACACTTTCTCCGAGTTTTCCCCTGCCCATCGCCACCTGCGCGATCTGGCTGAACAAGTCAAGAACGGCATCTGGCAAGCTGGCGGCGTGCCTTTTGAATTTGGCGTCTATTCCACGTGCGGCAACATTGCCATCGGCACCGAGAACCTGGCCTACGAATTGGCCTCCCGGGATGTGCTGGCAGGCTCGATCGAAACAGTCACCAGCGTGCACCTCTTCGACGGCCTGGTGCTGCTGGCCTCGTGCGACAGCGTCATTCCCGGCCTGATCATGGGCGCGGCCCGCATGCGCGTACCAACCGTCATCGTTACAGGCGGACCGATGATGCCGGGCAAGCACAACAAAGACACGGTGCTTTCCCCGGACGTCAACGAGGCGGTCTATGGAGCTTTTGCCACCGGCAAAATGGATGAAGCCGAACTGGAAGCCATGGAGGAATGCGCCTGTCCCAGCTTTGGCTCTTGCCCGGTAATGGGTACCGCCAACACCATGCAGATCCTCACCGAGGCCATGGGCCTGGCAGTTTCCGGAGCCTCAACCATCCCTGCCTACCTCTCGAAAAAGTTGGTCAAAGCCCGTGAAGCCGGACTTAAAATTGTGGAACTGATCAAGAGTCAAACCAGCATCGAAGATATCCTGAGCGAGGGAGCTCTGAACAACATGATCAGGGTCAACGCGGCTATCGGCGGCTCGACCAACGCGCCTCTACACATCATCAGCATAGGGCGGGAACTGGGCATCGAAATTCCGCTGGATCGTTTCGATGAAATCAGTCGGAACACCCCGCTGATTAGTGGTGTCATCCCTAATGGTAAGGATACAGTGGTTGATTTTTACGAATCTGGCGGGGTACCTGCCCTGCTCAAGCAGCTGGAGCCGCTGCTGGATACCAATGTGAAGACGGTTGACGGCGGAAGTATGGCGGACCTGCTCAAAAAGCAATCTGGCACGCACGGCAAGACCATCCGCAGTCTGGATGAGCCGTTCCAGCCTGAAGGTGGGCTGGCAATTCTGAAAGGTAACATTGCGCCAAACGGGGCTTTGATCCGCCTCTCGTCAGTGCGAAAAGAAATGCTGGTGCATTCTGGTCCAGCGCGGGTGTTTAATTCGGATGAAGACGCCTGGAAAGCCATCGTAGCTGGACAGGTGAAAGCTGGCGAGGTGCTGGTGGTGCGTTATGCCGGTGTGAAAGGCGCGCCTGGCATGGTGGAAACGATGATGTCCACCGACGCCCTCTTTCGCGTTGGGCTGGAAGGCAGTGTTGGCCTGATTACGGACGGACGATTCTCCGGTTTCAACCGGGGCCCGATTATAGGGCATGTATCACCCGAGGCCATGGTTGGCGGGGTGATCGCGATTATTGAGGATGGCGACTTGATTGATATCAATATTCCGGAGCGCAGGCTGGACCTAAGGGTTGCGGAGGATATCATTCAAGCGCGGTTGGCGGTTTGGAAACCGATTGCACCCCGTGTGACCAAGGGATTCCTTTCCATCTACGCGCAGTTGGCCTTGCCGCCCGAAAAAGGCGGCGCCATCCAGCCGGAGGTAATCAACGGAAAAATGTTCTTTGGGTAGGGTAGTTTGCATAGGGTCTTGGACTTACAGCTGAGGAAAGACAAGACGTGGATTGCCGCGCCAATGAGCCTCGCAAGGACAGGCAAATTCTTGTCATGGTGAGATCAGCGAAACATCTGCTAGTCGTAATCTGCATCTAGAAGATCCTTCGCAACCCAGCTCAGGATGACAGGCCTCTTGTTGGTTATTAAACGAAGCACGAGCGACGAGTGCAAAGGGTACTCGCGATGCAAAACATTATAGAGTAAGCAATCTGGAGTCGAGACAAGGAAACCCAGATTGTCAGGTGAAAAATTGTCGCAAAGACTGATTAGAGATAGGAATAGTTATCACTGTTCTCTACTAAAAAAGCAAAGCAGGTTGTAAAAGCCTGCTTTGCTCAGACTACTAGGTCAATCCACTACCAGATGGCCCGGCCGCCATCCACAGAAAGGGCCACGCCCGTCACAAAGCTGGATTCATCCGAAGCCAAAAAGAGGACAGTGTTGGCGACTTCCTCAGGAGTGGCGATGCGGTTGAGGGGGTGCTGGGCGGCAAATACCGGGCGCATCTTCTCCAAGCCGCCGCATTCTTCCATCTCCTGGCGCAGCAACGGCGTCTCGACACTGCCTGGGCAGATGCAGTTGACGCGAATGTTCTGCGGGGCGTGGTCAATGGCCATAGCGCGTGTTAAATTCGTCACGCCGCCTTTGGCCGCGCAATAAGCTGCCACACCTTTGCCGCCAATCAGGCCGTAAATGGAGGAGTTGTTTACAATCGAGCCTCCCCCACCCCTGGCCATCTCAGGAATCACAAAGCGCGACATGAGGTAGGTGCCCGTCAGCATGACGCCAATGGAACTTGCCCACTCGTCCTCGCTGGTTTCAACCACATCCTTGTTGCGGAAGATAATGCCGGAATTATTGAAGAGCAGGTCAATCTTGCCAAAACATTCTATGGCTACGCGCACCACTTCCCGGCAGTCTTCGGCACGGGTTACATCGCAAGGCACAAAAACTGCCTGCCCCCTAGCCTGGGTGATTTCGGCAACTGCCTGATCGCCGGCTGCCTGACTGCGGGCTGCGAGAACCAATTTTGCCCCTTCTTTGGCAAACAACTTGGCAACAGCCAGGCCAATGCCGCTGGTGCCCCCTGTGATGATTGCTACTTTTTCACTTAGCCTCATATTTACTCACTCCTTAAGCGTTATCATCATGAGCGCTGGTTTTGCCGAGATAAAAACCAGTCTGGAAGGGATCATCCTCGTCCAGAATGAAATTCTGAAAGCCGGTGATGTAAGCACTGCCGCGAATGGTCGGAACGACCGCTGTAAAATCGCCCAATTTGGTCTCTTCCACTAATTTGCCAAAGAATTTACTGCCGATGATCGACTCGGAAACAAATTCCTCATTCAACTTTTGAAGACCCTTACCATAGCGCATGGCCATCTCGGCTGATGTGCCCGTGCCGCAAGGTGAGCGATCAATGCCTTCATCAGAGAAGAATACCGCGTTTTTTCTCGTCACACCGGGCGTTTCTGAATCAGCAACAAACCGAACCATACCCACATTGCGAATTTCTGATTTCGTTGGATGGATGACCTCTACTTGCTGGCCGACTGCATCGCGGATCATATTACCCAGACGCACAACATCCCCAGCCGATTCCGGCTCTATTTTCAAACCGAGCTGATCGGCTTCAACGATGGCGTAGAAGTTGCCGCCATAAGCGATATCGAGCATCACAGGCCCAAGTTCAGGCACCTGTATCAGGAGATCACGTTTGTAAAGAAAAGAGGGAATATTCCGCAGCTCAACGCTTTTGGTTGTTCCGTCCTTCACTTCCACTTTGACCTTGACCACTCCCGCGGCCGTATCCAGGTTGATATAGGTATAGGGTTCGACCTTTGGCACAATGCCCATCTCAACAGCCACTGTAGCGGTTGCGATTGTGCCATGACCGCACATTGGCCAAGAGCCACTCACTTCAATAAAAATAACACCAAAATCCGTACCGGGTGTGCACGGCGCAGTGATGTAAGTGCCTGACATATTGGCGTGGCCATGCGGTTCAAACATCAGCCATCTGCGCAGCTTATCCAGATTATTTTTGGACCAAAGCCATTTCTCCATGAAGCTATCCCCGGGGATGTAAGGTACACCGCCGATCACTACGCGGGCAGGTTGACCTTCTGTATGGGAATCGATGGCAGAAATAAACCTTTTTACCTTCACTGTCCCTTACTTCCTCTTCTTAATGCGCTTCAATTAGGAGCTAATAAGCTATTTCCAATTGCCCAAGACTCCGCTTGTCGTCAATAATCCCAGATAGGGTTTCCTATCGAAGCAATCAGCCTGGGTAAACCCATCCAACGCAGGAAAATATCGAAAAAATCTATTCCTGCACCTTAATGGGTTTGCCCAGTGAGATGGTTTATCCTTTTTGTAGGTGCCCAAACCAGGGTATGGGGAGCTTTTCAGCTTAGAATTCAGCCCCAAAGTGGCTGCCCTTTCCGACGTAGAAACCCGTCTGGAAGGGATCGTTCTCGTCTAGAATAAAGTTCTGGAAGCCAGTGATGTAAGCGCTGCCGCGAATGGTCGGCACGACTGCCACCAGATCACCTACCTTGGTCTCCTCTACCAGGTTGCCATAGAACTTGCTGCCGATAATCGATTCAGAAACAAATTCCTCGTTGAGTTTCTGCAAACCTTTGGCATAGCGCATGGCCATTTCTGCGGAGGTGCCGGTGCCGCAAGGTGAGCGGTCGATACCCTCAGCAGAAAGGAAGACGGCATTGCGTTTGGTCACGCCGGGGGTCGGGGAATCCGAGATGAAGCGCACATGGCTGCACTCGTTAATTTCAGGATTAGTCGGGTGGATCACTTCCACCTGTTCGGCAATGGCATCGCGAATGAGGTTGCCCTTGCGCACGATCTCGCCGGCATTATCCGGGTTGAGCGTCAGGCCCACCTGGTCGGCTTCCACGATGGCGTAGAAGTTGCCGCCATAGGAGATATCCAGCTTGACTTGCCCCAGTTCGGGCACCTGCACGAGAATATCCCGCTTGAGCAGGAAGGAAGGTATATTGCGGATCTCAACGCTTTTGGCGTTGCCATCTTTCACTTCCACTTTGGCCTTGACGATACCGGCAGGTGTATCCAAATTGATATAGGTGTAGGGTTCGACCTTGGGGACGATACCTGTTTCCACCAACACGGTGGCGGTGGCGATAGTGCCATGCCCGCACATCGGCAGGAAGCCGCTGACCTCAATATAAATCACGCCAATATCCGCGCCGGGGGTGCAGGGGGCGGTGAGGATGCTGCCAGACATGTTGGAATGCCCATGCGGCTCAAACATCAGCCATTTGCGCAGGTCATTCAGGTTCTTTTTGGACCAGAGCCACTTCTCAAGGAAGGTATCGCCAGGGATATACGGCACCCCACCAATCACCACGCGGGCGGGTTCGCCTTCGGTGTGGGAATCTACGGCAGAAATTAGTCTTTTAATTCTCATTCTTCTCCTTAGTCTTCTTTTCGATCAGCCAGGGTGGCCAGCACTGAGAGCAATTCAGGGCGGACTGGGCCGCGCCCTGTGAAGGGCAGAATCTCGGCCATGGGCTGCTTGGTTACTTCGGCAATGATGTTTTGCACCAGTTTGCGGCAGGTTTTGGACTGGCAAAGGCCCATGCCCGCGCGCGTGCGGCGCTTTACTTCATCAGTGGTGCGTGCGCCTTCGTTGAGCGCCCGAATAATCTCCGCGCGTGAGACTTCCTCGCAGCGGCAGATAATCAGGGTTTCATCCGCGGGCGTGATTGGATAAGCCATTTTGTTTTCTTCCATGCTTACCTCTTTAACTTTAGACTGCGCACGACCATCATCAGGTCTTTAGGTACCACCATGGTCACAATGGGGGTATGGTCCATGCGTTTGTTGTTCAAAACCTGGAGTACTTTGGCATCACAGCGGTGCTGCCCATCCCGGCCGACAGCGCTGACAATTTCGCCAACCTGTGGTAGGGGCAGATACTCAAAAGGCACTTTTACAGTAGCTTCGGTTTCTGAATAGGAACCATCGACCACAAAAATAGCTTGTCCAGGGCAGATGGGGATGCAAAGGGCGCAACCGATGCAGAGGCTTTCATGAATTTTGGGCAAGCCCGTCAACGAGCCTTTGATGCTGATGGCAAATTTGTTGCAAATAGTCACGCAAGGGTTGCAGGGAATCTCCTGAGCGCACTCGATGACGGCTACCGGCCCCTGCAACATGCGTTCCAGGGTAGGAACGCCCGGCAAGGCAGCCAGTTCTTCGTCACTCAAGAAGCCATCTTTAATTAATGTCATGCTTACCTCGATTCACCAACTCCTGGACGGCTTGCAAGCGCCCTTCCCCAAAGGGGCCGGAACGCAACTGGTCCAAGCGGGCGCGAATGACCATCTTGCGGTTCACCGCGTCTTCGTCGGTATATTTTCCAAGTGAATGGGCCACCGCCACGCCGGCCAATCGCCCTTCCTCAACCGCGGTGGAAGCTTCTTCCACCCCGGCCACATCGCCAGCCACATATAGGCCGGGGATGGTGGTTTGCATATTTTCGTCGTGCAAGGGCAGATGCCCGCCAAGTGAGGGAATAAAGGTGAACTTGGCTCCGCTCATCCAAACCAATTCGGTGAGGGGCGAAAGGCCAACCGCCAGGCAAATTACATCCACCTTCACGGTGCGCTCACTGCCGGGAATCGGTTTCCACTTCTCATCCAGGTCTACCAGCACGGCTTCTTCCACTTTGTTATCGCCGCGAGCCTCTATGATGGTTGTGGAGGTGAAAATTGGTACCCCGCGGCGGCGAATTTTGCTGGCATGCACACCATAACCTCCGATCTTGGGGGCAGCATCGATCAGCGCCACCACATTAGCGCCGGCTTGCAGCAGTTGGTAGCTGACAATCAGACCCACATTGCCCGAGCCGACCATCAGGATGTTTTCACCGGGCAGCACCCGATTGACGTTGACCATGGTCTGGATGGCGCCGGCTCCCATCACCCCGGGCAGCGTCCAGCCAGGGAATGGCAGCGGGTTTTCAACGCCGCCAGTGGCCACGAGAATGCGTTTGGCATTGATGAGGTAGTTTTCTCCCTTGCGCACCACTCCAACCGTGTTGGAGGGGTATAGGCCGTAAGCCACGGTATCCAGCATCACTTCCACACCAGCTTTCTCAACATCATCGAGCAGCTTGATGCCAATATCAATGCCGCGGGTGCCGGCATAGTGGTCCTTGGAACCAAAAAACTTGTGAATCTGCTTAAAGAGCTGGCCGCCAGGGCGAGAGTTTTCATCGATCAGGGTAACCTTGCAGCCCGCGTTCGCGGCTTCAATGGCTGCCGAAAGACCGGCTGGTCCGCCACCAATGATTGCGAAATCGGTCTCAATCATTTAATCCTCAAACTTTCCCAAACCGTCCTGGGTTTGCACGACCATGCCTTTTTTGACGGGGGTCACGCAGGTGCGCGTGTTCGGGATCCCGTCCACGATCATCATACAGTCTGTGCAGCGCCCAATGGCGCAAAAAATGCCGCGCGGCAGGTGGGTTTTGGCAGTGTAGCGGAACATCTGAATCCCGGCAGCAATCATGGCCGCAGCCAAGGGTTCGCCTTCGATGGCCTGGATGGGTTTGCCATCCACAGTGATCTCAACTTCGACTCTCGGCTTGGCCTCTCCTAAGATTGGGTGATGAATTACTCTCAACTTGAACCTCCAAGTTTCATTTTCTGCAAAAGCAATTTACTGCTCATCCCTAAAACTCGATCCAGTCGAGTTCAAGCGCTTTTAGCTTTTCCGCGGTTGGGTTGCCGGTGGCAGGGTTCCATTCAGCCATTTTGTAATACGAATCCTTAAAGCCTTCCAGTTCTTCAGCACTCAGCGAGACCCCTGCTGTGGGGCCGACCCCTTCAAGCGGTTTAAAGAACTTCTTGGGCAGAGTATCGTTGGCGCGGGTAAAGCCTTCACGCTGGTTGAAGGCGCGCATCATATTCAGGCGGCGCTCCCCCACTTCAAGGTATTCATCCACGCTTACATCCCAACCAGTAGCTGCCTGAAGAAGGGCGATGGTTTCGTCGGCAGAATAAATATTCCAGGCCGGGCCAAAAACGTACTGGCACAAGTTGTAAGAATCGAGCGCCGAGTAGTATTTTTCTGTGATGAAGGAGAAGCGGATCTTCTCATCGTTCATCGAAGCCGCCGGCTGGAGATGATCAAGCCCTAATTTTGCCAAACGTCTGGTGGAAAGCTCGGTGGTGTTTTCGCTCTCGTAGACGGGGTCATGCTCGTGCGACTGGTGGTCAGCGCCGAAGGGGTTGACCGCGTAAATCAGTCCAAGTGTTTTCTTGGCCTGGGGCATGTGTGCGGGGGCTTCCGTGCCCTTGCAGGTAATCAGATATTCGTCCGCGTTCCGGCCGATCTTCTGGGCGGCGCGTTCACTGCCTTCTGCCAACACATCTCCAAAGCCCTCACGGTGGGCAATTTTCTTGATCATGGCAATCAGCGCGTCGGCATTACCAAATTCCAGTTTGATGCCATCCGTGTCTTTCTCGGTGAGCAGACCATTTTTAAAACATTCCATGGCAAAGGCCACCGTGGCGCCGCAGCTGATGGTATCCAGGCCGTACATATTGCAGAGTTGATTGGCCAGGGCTATGGGTTTGAGGTCGCCGATGCCGCAATAAGTTCCCAGGGTGGCAATGGTCTCGTACTCAGGGCCGCCGTATTCAGGCAACACTTTTTCGCCGCCATACTCAGTTTCGACCACACGCTTGCAGCGCACCGCACAGGCATAGCAAGTGTCGCGGCGGGTTAAGATGGTCTCGGTCATTCGCTCGCCGGTCAGATTCTCCCAATCTACAAAAGTGCCTTCGTTGAAGTTGTAGGAAGGCAGCGTGCCAGTAGATTCTTGCCCGCTCAATAGGCCGGCAGAACCAAATTCGCCAACAGTGCTTACGTCCGGGTTATTGGGTAGGAACGCAACCCCCCACTTGCCCCATTTGGTGATTTCCTTGGGGTCAGCTGAACCCACCTTGGCATTGCCGCTGACTACCAGGGCCCGCAGATGCTTGGAGCCCATCACCGCGCCGAGGCCGGTACGGCCGGCAGCCCGGTTGGCCATGTTCATGATGGAGGCAAAACGTACAAACTTCTCACCAGCCAGGCCGCACTGCATGACCTGAATCTTGCGGTCCTGCAGTTCCTCCTTGAGGATTTCCTCAGCGTCCGCTGTGGTCGTGCCCCAGATCTTGGCGGCATCCCGTATTTCGGCCAGGCCATCTTTTAAGAGAATATACACAGGATGATCCGCTTTACCGATTACCACTACGCCGTCGAAACCAGCAAATTTCATGGAAGAGGCGATATAGCCGCCTACCTGCGAGTCGCCGATGGCGCCACCAGCAGGCGATTTGGCATTCACCGTCAAGCGTGAACAACCGGAAACCGGCAAGCCAGCCAGCGGACCGGAAAAGAAGGTGATCACGTTTTTGGGGTCAAAAGCGTCTGCACCCTTCTCAAGCATTTTGAGGATGTAGTACATCCCCATGCCGCTGCCGCCGCCATACTTACGGTAGAACTCAGGGCTTTGGTGTTCTATTTTGATTTCATTTTTTGTAAGGTCAACCACTGCGATTGAGCCTGTCCAACAGGGGGCTTTTTCCATGCTCACCTCTCAGTTAGCCATTGCATGTGTGCTCGAGAAGCGTGAGAATTTCAGCTGCTCGATGTTGAGATCCAGTTTATCTCCAAGAATCATTTGCGAGACCAGCTTACCGGTGATGGGGCCTTCGGTAATGCCGATGCCTTCGTGTCCGGAGGCGATATAGAGGCCTCCGATTTCATCCACTGGGGAAATGATGGGCAAAAGGTCTTTGCAGGAAGGTCTTAACCCCGCCCAACTGCGGATGGCATGCACTTCACCCAGCTTGGGCACGATTTTCAAAATGCGCGCCAGGATGGTGGACATAACCATCGGGTCGACAGTAGTATCAAAGCCTTTATACTCGCGGCTGCTGCCGAGCATCAGGTTGCCATTGGCAGCGCGGTTGATGACCGGCGAACCGGGCAATGCTTCGGTGCCAGTAGAGGTTACCGATTTGAGATAGCCAGCTTCGTTGATCAGCTCGTGGTTAATCAGCCCAGTGGGAACCGGCTCGGTGATAATCAAGGTACCCTTACGAGGCACGATGGGAATGCTGAGGCCAGCCATATTGCCGACAATACCAGACCAGGCCCCCGCCGCAATGATGACGTTGCCGGTGACGATGCTGCCTTTATCGGTCCTGACGGCGTTCACCCGGCCGCTCTTTTGGTCGAAGCTAAAACCAGTGACCTCGGTGAAGAATTCTGCCGTGCCGCCCAAAGCCTGGAAACCGGCTGTAAAGCCTTCGGTTACGTGCATCGGGTAAACAGCCAGGTCATTTTCATAGAAGATGCCGCCACCAAGGTTGGGGGCAAAGTGCGGTTCTTCCTTGCGCAGTTCTTCCGCGGTCACGAACTGGCCTTTTGAGCCCCACCGTTTCAGGTTTTCGTACTCCGGCTTGAAAGACTCCATGTCTTCAGGGGTCAGAAAGACCAAAAGCCCGCCCAGTTTGCGCAGCTCGATGTCAATGGGCAGCTCTTCCTGCAATTTGAGATATTCCTTGCGGCTGGCGAGGGCTAGATCGATGTGGATTTGTGGACCTTCCCATGTGACCACGGCCATTTGGCCGCTTTTGGAAGCGCCTCCTCCCCCCATGGGTCCTTTTTCGACCAGATGGACTTTCGCGCCAGCCTTCGCCAAATAATAGGCGCTGGCCGTGCCCATGATACCGCCACCAACGATTACAACATCTGGATTCATAAATTCATTTACCTCATTTTTCCGTCAATGTTCCTGGTCAACTTTCCCAGCCACTTTAGGCGGGGTGGAGCCTTAATCCACCTTGTAGCCTAAGCGCTTAAGTTCCTTCTTGAGGGGTGCCACGTATTCTTCGGTCAGAGGCAATACTGGCCGGCGGGCAGAACCCACGGGATGGCCGCGCCAGCCGATGCCTGCGATGACCATGGCCATATAGGGGCCATTCTCGATGATTTCGAAAGCCGGGCGCACATCCTTGAAGTAGGCATCCGCCTTTTCAAAATCCTTTTGGACGACTGCTAGTTGGTAGAGCATTTCGGATTGCTTGGCCAGCAGGTTGCCCGGGCCGGAGATCCAGGCGGTCACCCCGCAGAGGAAGAATTCAAAGGGCAGCGTGTCGCAGCCGCAGACGACTTCTATTTTATTGCCCACGCGATATTGGATATCTTTGACGCGTTGCATGATGCCCGTGGTCTCTTTAATGGCGATAATGTTATCAAAAGCCGCCAGGCGTTCCACGGTTTCGGGCAAAATATCAGAATGGGAAGAGAAAGGATTGTTGTAGAGGATGATCCTGGCTTCGGGTGCACCCTGGGCAACGGCCTCATAGTGCTGGAAGAGTTCTTCCTGTGAGAAGCCGCCATAATACGGAGGCACAATCATGACGCCGTCAGCACCCCAGCTCATGGCAGTCTTGGTGTAGCGCACGACGTCCCGGGTGGCGCAAGCGGCGGTGCCGGCGTAAACCTTGCCTTTACCTTTTGCTTCATCCAGCACAGTTTTGATCACAAATTCGCGTTCGTCATCGTGCATGAAAGCAAACCCGCCCGTAGACCCACAAGGGATCAAGCCCTGCACTTTGCATTCATCCAAAAGATAACGGCAATGATAACGCAGCGCTTCTTCATTCACCTTGTCATCTTTGTCATAAGAGGTAAATACCGGGATGTAGACACCATTCATTCTGTTTGCCATTTTCTGCTCCTTCATTTATTTTATTGTTCCCTTTTGAGGGACAAGTTTTTTCCTGTTTTCGATAACTTCAATTTTTCCATCCACATCAATGCGAATACGGGCAGCTTCGAGGAGCTGCTCTAAATCTTCATCGCTGATTTTAATGATCGGTAGGTGCACCTGGTAGAGATACTCGGCCAGGATGGCCCCCAGCGTCAGGATCATTTCCTGCCGGGTAACCAGCATACCAGCTGGGGCAACTTTGTTCATGACCGCTTCCAGCAAAACTTCACTGCCGGTACTTGAGCCCTTGCTGCCAGGAAAGGCCAGGATTTTTCCGGTTGTCGATTGGCCGCAAAGTTCGTGGCGCTGGTCAATCACCATGCCGGTGCTGGGGTCTACCCCGCCCCAAAAACTGAGCGGATGGGTGGAAACTATCAATTCACCCTCCGCGCTGCCTGGAATGAGAGGTACCCCGTAAAAAGTAGTCATAGGGTTACCTTCCCAGCTAAAGCGGAACGGAAGCAGGCTTCCAGGCTGCCAAAAGCCACTTGCGCGTTCAGCTCGCCCGGGCCGTAATAGGCAAATTTGCCTGAATTGGTCATAATTTTCAGGCCGGGTTCGCTCAAAAGAGGGGTATGGAAAAGGCACGAACCCACCAAAAATTCCCCACCCGCCGCTTCGAAACGCGTGAGTGCACCCTCGTTTTTGAGTTGCAGGTAATACGCTGGACTAATTTCGACGAATACCCGCGAGGCGAATTTCACCCCAGCTGGTTGGGCTGCCAATAAGCCATCAAGTCGCTTGAATTCCTGCAGTGAAAAATGCGGGCAGCCAAACACCACGGCATCCAGTTTGCCAGCCGCGTCGGCGGTCTGATTCAACTCCTGCAGAGCCTGGTCTATCTCATTTTGCGAGATTGTGAATTCCAATTCGGCTTGGCCCCCCTGAAAGGCCTCTGCCAGCGTTTTGGCTTCCGGCGTGATGCCAACCAGGTGGAACAGGCCCACCGCCCCCGAGGAGGCCGCGGCTGCGCCGAGAGCTTTCAATTGATCCGGGCTGGCGGTTGGCACACCCGTAATTACCGGGATTTTCTCTGCGGTCAATTTTCCAACCAGGAAGCCAAGGGCTACGAAGAACGCCTCGGACCTGAGGGTCTCCGTGTCGATGCCCGTTACGCTGAAGAGAATTTGCCCACGCCGGTTCTCGGTGAGGTGCAGCCCGCTGGCAGGCACACGGCCAGTGAGCGCGGCGCAGACATCCATGTAATCCGGATAGCGTTCCGTGCGTGCCCCGAAAACGGAATTGACGTAGACAATGGCGTTGGATTCGCCCCAGGCCACCTGTTCGCCCACTTTTGGAGGTTCAATTTCCTGATAAGGCGCGCAGGTCCAGGTGGTCTTCACGCCCAAGCTCAAGTAAGCCTGGTAACTGCGTTTGGCCATTTCAATGTAATCTTGAGACAGCCCCTGGCCGGGGTAGTTTTCCAGGTCGATTGGCAAGGGGTTGGTGGTGGTTGGAACAGCCACCCGCCCCCCTTTTTCAGTCAACAATTCCATAAACTTAAGCCCGGAATGGGTGAGCATGGTACAGGCATCAATATGTGCCTGGCTGATTTCGATCAATCCAGGGGCGCCGGCGATTTCAGCCATGCGCACAATAATCTGCATGGCTAATGCCGCGGCTTTACCCTGGCGGCCTTCAAGAATCTGCTTTTCTGCCTGACTTAGTTCGACTGTCATACCACTATTTTAGCCGCCTAAGTAGGCTTTGCTGATCCTTTCGTCATTCATCAGGGCTTTGCCTGTGCCTTCAATGGTAATGTTACCAACCTCAAGCACGTAGCAGCGGTCTGAGATGGCCAGGGCCATGCGCGCGTTTTGCTCAACCAGGAGGATGGATGTGCCGGACCGATGAATCTTCTGAAGAACCTCAAATACCGATTCAACCAGCAGAGGCGCTAAACCGAGCGAGGGCTCATCCAGCATCAGCAGCTTGGGGGCGCTCATCAAAGAGCGACCGATAGCACACATTTGCTGCTGACCGCCGCTCAGGGTGCGGGCTTCTTGAGTAAGTCTTTCTTTGAGGATCGGAAACAATTCAAAGACATATTCCATGCGTTCTTCGGGTTTCTTGTTCGTCCGATCCACATAATAACCCATCAGCAGGTTTTCACGCACGGACATATCCCCGAAAAGCCTGCGGCCTTCCGGGCAATGGGTGATACCACTTTGGGTGATGATGTGCATGGGTTTATTTTGGATTTCCTTGCCATCAAACACAATTTTGCCCCTGGCCGCTTTTACCCAACCTGAAATGGTCATCAGTGTGGTGGTTTTTCCGGCACCATTACTGCCGATCAGCGCGACACACTCGCCTTCATTAACCTCCAGCGAAATGCCATGCAAGGCCGTCACATGGCCATACTTGCTTACCAGGTTATCAATTTTCAATAAAGTCATGGAGATATCCTTTCCCGAGGTAAGCTTCAACGACTAATGGATTATGCTTGATCTCATCGGGTGTACCGATGGCCAGTTCTTCACCGTAGTTGAGCACGAAGATGCGGTCCGAGAGGTCCATAACCACGCCCATATCGTGTTCAACCAGCAGAATGGTGAGCCCGTTATCCTTGAGTTGAAGGATGAGGTCTCCCATGGCTTTCTTTTCAGAAATGTTCATGCCACCCATAGGCTCATCCAGCAGGAGCAGCTTCGGGCCAGTGGCCAAAGCACGCGCAACCTGTAGGCGCTTGCGGATGCCCAGGGGCAGGTTGCCAGCAAGATAATCGGCATATTTCGCCAGGTTAAGCCATTTGAGCAGTTCCATGGATTTTTCCATGGTGTCTTTGCGCTCTTTTCGGGCTCGCGGCAGGTCAAGAATGGCGTCGACAACGTCTGCCTTGCTGCGGCAATAGAAGCCGATGGAAGCGTTCTCGAGCACGGTCATCTTGTCAAAAAGCTGGATGATTTGGTAGGTGCGCACCATGCCCAACTCGGTAATCTTATGGGCAGGTAAGCCCAGGATGCTCTTGCCTTCGAAGTGGGTTGTGCCGGAGGTGGCTGGATAGATGCCGGTAATCACATTGAACAGCGTGGTCTTGCCAGCGCCATTGGGGCCAATGATGGCAAAAATGGAATTGGTTGGAACGCTAAAAGTGATGTGATTGAGCGCCTTTAGCGCGCCAAAGTAACGGGAGACATCCTCACAGACCAGGATTTTGTCTTTATTTTCTTCCAGGTATTTACTTTTCTCAGTCATCACTCACACATCCTTTACGGCTTCTGGCTGCAAGGGTTCCAAGGGTTGTTCTTCTTCAATAACCACGTTTCTTGCCCGTGAGACATGCGGCCATATACCCTGAGACCTGAAAAGCATCATCACGATCAATAACAAGCCATAGATCAGCATACGGGCACTGTCAAAAGCAGAACCGCGCAGGGGTTCGGGCAATACCACCACAATCAGAGTGCCAAGCACCACACCGAAAGCGTTACCCTGACCGCCTATGACCACCGTTGATAGAATCAACAGAGATTCGGTGAAGGTAAAACTGTTAGGCGAAACGTAGGTCTGCAAAGCTCCAAATAGTACGCCTGCCATGCCTGCCGGGATGGCAGCTACAAAACAGGAGAGCAGCTTGAGCCGTTTAGTGTCCAGGCCCATGGACTCTGCAGCCTGTTCATCATCGCGAATGGAGTTCCAGGCAAAGCCAATACGTGAAGATTCCAACCGCTTCATGAACAAGAGCAGCACTGCCACCATTATCAAGATCACATAGTAGTAAGTTTGGATTTTTGTGACCGGCGTACCAAAAAGTGTCATGGGGTCAATGGAATAAATGCCGATGGCCTTGCCAGTGAGTTCGAGGTTGTTGGCCAGGATGCGGATACTCTCACCAAAGGCAATGGTGATCAGCACCAAGTAATCACCCTTCATCTTAAGTCCGGGAATCGCCAGTAAAATGGCTACAAGCCCAGCAGCTAAGCCTGCCAGAAAGAAGACCACCCAGAAATTCCAGTGCAAGTTATATTTGGGGGAAGCCAAAATACCCCACATATAAGCGCCAATAGCGAAATAAGCTGCGTACCCCAGGTTGAGCAAGCCGGTGTACCCGAGCATAACGTTCAAACCCAGACCCATCATCATATAAACCATGGCCATGACCAGAACACGGATCCAGTATTCGCTTTTTACTAATGTAGGTATGAGGGCTGCCAACCCCATCAACAACAAGGGCAGAAGGATTTTGCCAACAGGATGGTCGGTGATCTTGTACATGAAATCAGAAACCGGGTTGGTTTTAACTGCGTTCATGAAACACCTCGTTTACCATAAAGGCCCTGAGGCCGAACTAGCAGAACCACGATGAGCAGGGCATAGGCAACGATGTTACGGTATTCAGGTCCAATGGCACCGCGGGTGATAATTGGCAGGTAACCCGCGCCAATCACTTCGAACAATCCCAAAAGGAAGCCGCCAATAACCGCGCCTTTGATATTACCAATGCCGCCGATGATGGCTGCAATCCACCCTTTGATACCAATCAAGCTTCCCATCATATAAAAAATCTGGCCATAAGACATACCATAGAGCACGCCACTCGCGGCGCCGATGCCTGGACCAAGGATGAAGACGAATGCAATAACCGCGTTGACGTTGATTCCCATGAGGCCTGCAGCACAACGGTCGGTGGCCACAGCCCTGAATGAACGTCCCAGATAAGTCTTGTTGACCAGGTAACTAAGGCCAATTAGCAAGACCAGGCCGAACAGGATAATGAAGACTTGCATGTTAGTGAAGGTAAGACCGCCAACATTAAAGGTTTTAAGTGTCAGAGGGTTAGGGTAACCTTTTTGCGCATGGCCGAAGATAAGCATGGTGGCGTTTTGAAGGAAAACAGAAACACCCATGGCTGCAATCATGGTGACAGCGGAAACCGCATTGCGGTTGCGCAAAGAGCGGTAAACTGTGCGTTCCATAACCAAGCCCAAAATTGCTGAAAACAAAAATGCTGTGATAAAACACAGGACAATGACCAGAAAGATTTGCCAAATCGCCATACTCGCAGGCAACTGATTAAGCCGACCGGTAACCAATCCGACGGTTTGCAGTAGGAAAAGTGAAAACATCGGCCCTAACATAAATAATTCGCCATGGGCAAAATTGACCATCTTCAACACCCCGTACACCATGGTGTACCCTAAGGCCACCATGGCATACAGCGAGCCCATCGTGATACCGTTAATTATCTGTTGAAAAAAAGCTATCATATTTGATCCATTCTGTCCTGACAGGAGAAGGCCTGAGATTGTTTGCCAGGTACATTTCGTATTTGGACAGGGCAAGATAAAAGGCTGACTGGCAATTAAACCAGTCAGCCAAGGTGACTAAAGATCTTACTTCAGCGAGTTGATAATCGCTGTGTATTCAGCATCGGTCATGGTCTGGTACGGTGGGGTTTCTGCCCACTTCTTGATAAGGTGGAACTGATTATCATCCTTCATTTCATAAATGAATGTCACGGGATGGTTCAAACGACCTTTTGCATCATAGGTGGCATTCACGTCTGTCAGAAGGCTTGGAGCATCGATATTGTGCATTTGGGCGACAATATTAGCGCGGGTGGGTTCACCAGCTCTACGAATGGCATCCGCCATGTGATACACATGATCGTAGTAGTACATGGACCAGGATTCCGGATGTTTGTTGTTTTTGGCAAAGAACGCGGCATCGAAAGCTTTTAGTTTATCATTCAGGTCCAATGGGGCAGTAGCCTGAACGGAAATAGTGCCAATGCCTTGTTCCTTGACAACATCAATGTACTCTGAGTTGACCGATTCGGCAGCCATGTATTTGGCAGTGATACCGAGCTGGACCATCTGCTTGCGAATTAATGCACCTTCGGTATATCCAGCGAAGTAGATCAGATCAGGGTTCTCACCTTTGAGGGTGGTAAGGATTGGGGTGAAATCAACATCAGTTGGGTCAACACCGGTGTAGCTGGTGACAGTAACCCCAATTTGCTTGAGGCGAGCCTGGAATACAGAAGCCACACCTTGACCAAAGATGGTCTTGTTATGGATGATAGCTACAGTCTTTAAGCCCAGATCATCCTTAACATAGTCAGCACCAGCAGTACCGCTGATGAAGTCATTACCAGTTCCTTGGACAATATTGTCATAGCCCAATTCTGTGATGCGGGGGTTGGTACCGTGGACGACAACCGGCATGCCGCAAGCCTTATAAATAGGCAAAGCGGGGATGGTGGCGCCACTGTACGGGTGACCAATCACACCGACAACATCCGGATTGGCACAGAAAGCGTTGGCAACAACGACGGCCTGTTTGGGATCACCAGCGTCATCCATGACGATGATTTTGAGGGGGCGACCATTGATACCACCAGCGGCATTAATCTCATCAGCCGCAAATTGGGCGGCCAGGATGATGAGCTCACCGTGGATATAGGTATCGGAGCCAGTCTGAATAGCAGCCATTCCGATAGTGATAGGTGCACCTGTGGCGGCGGCGGCGGGCGCAGCAGGTTTGTCGGCGGCCGGAGCAGTGGTTGGTTGCGCTGCCGGAGCGGCGGGTTGTCCTGCGCAGGCGCCGAGCATGACGGCGAGAGCGAGGACGATACTGATGATAAGTGTAATTTTCTTCATTGATTCTCCTTTTTTATTATTGAAGCTTTTTTAATAACCTGATCAGGCAAAGTTGCCAAATCAGGCCATTTTCTCCAACTGCTTTAGGTATTTCTCCATACACTTGTAAGTTTCCTTATCCAGGCTAGGGTAAGGTTCGCGCGGGCTGCCAGCCGGACGGCCGAAAATCTCAGCAGTGGCTTTGAGGGCAGCCACTTCATTTTCGAGGGTGAGGTAATTGTTGAGTTCGGTGAAAACTCTGATCAGCTCGGCCGCGGTCTCATAATCCTTGTTTTTGAGGGAGTTGTAGAGCTTGAGCACGGTCTTGGGGATGCCGATGCCAAAGAGGGAGATGACCCCTTTAGCGCCTAGAATGAAATCGGAGAGCATCAGGGCCTCGCCACCCGAGAAGACGTTGATCTTATCGGCGATTTTGTTCAAAACGCGAATGCGATGCCAAGTTTCGGGGTTGGATTCCTTGAGGGCTTTAATGTGCTTGAGCTGCATCAGTTTTTCCCAGGTTTCGGGCGTGCTGTTGTAACCATGCGTAAGCGGAGGATAGTTGTAAACCAGGATGGATGTGTTTTTGAGGGATGCGTCCAGCAGGGTAAAGTGGCGCAGGGTGACCTCAGCGGTGGGTGTGATGACGTAAGGTGCGGCCACCATCACCGCATCCACACCCGCTTGTTCACAGTATTGGGCCCGTTCAATGCAGCCAGCAGTGTTCTGCCAGGTAGCCCCTACCAGGGTGGTGATGCGTTTGTTGGCGGTTTTGACGCATAGGTCAACGCAGTGTTTGTATTCTTCAAAGGTCGGCGCGTAGAACTCCCCCATACAGCCAAACATCATTACGCCGTGTACTCCTGATTTAACCAGGAATTCAACATTGGAAACTAAACCTTCGTAATCGGGGGATCCATCCTTGTGTACAGCAAACGGAACCAGTGGAAAAACGCCTTCCAGTTTGGACACTTGTTCTGTAACCATCTTCTCTCCTTTATTAAGCTAATATTCTGCTTTGCAAATTAGCTGCAAAGATTGCTTTCGATGCAACAATGTAAAGATATATTATAGAAGATATATGTGCTTCAACCGCAAATCTGGGCATGTGAGTGCCTTTTAGAAAAAGGCAAAATTAGGTGAGAAATGTTGCCCTTGAGCCTATTTGCGAAGCAGAGTCTACGTTTAAGGTGCAAGTAGTAATAACTTCTTAAGTATAACCTCAGTTTTTGTATCGTCAACGTAATTTAGCGAAATTATCTTAAATATTGCGATAATCGATTCACAGGGAAAAATTGCGAATTTCAAAGAGAAATGTCATATAGCCTATGGATTTAGGTGGTTTTCGGTGAATATGCCACGGGAAAAATCGCCACCTTCCTAAACGCCGATAACTTACTGGGGGGAGGCGAGAAGTTGTTCGCTAACGGGTTAGTAAACCTCCGCCAAGTCTGATGTCAAAACACGGCTGGTCAAGGAACCCGCCGTGTTAGTATCGATAAGCAAGGAAGGGCTTAGTTGCCCGCCACCATGGCGGCGACGTCTTCCTCAGGGGTTGTGATGGGCATGAGATCGTAAGTTTTGACGATCACATCCACGACTTCCGGGGTAAGGAAGGCTGGCAGTGTGGGTCCCAAGCGGATCTTCTTGACACCCAGCGCCAAAAGCGCCAGCAGGACGATGACAGCCTTCTGCTCGTACCAGGCAATATCAAAGGAAAGCGGCAGTTCGTTGACCGTGCAGTTGAATGCGCCAGCCAGTGCCTTGGCAATCACTACCAGCGAGTAGCTGTCGTTGCATTGGCCAGCATCCATCACACGCGGGAAGGGTCCGATCTTGCCCAGGCCCAGTTTGTTGTACTGGTATTTGGCGCAGCCAGCCGTGAGGATAATCCAATCTTCGGGCAGGGCTTTGGCCACTTCTTCGTAGTACTTGCGAGTTGGGTGGCGTCCGTCGCAGCCGCCCATGACCACAAAATGCTTGACCGCGCCAGCCTTGATGGCAGCAATCACTTGGTCGGCAGCACCCAGAACCGCATCGTGCGCGTAACCAATCTCCAGGGTGCCCTGCTCCAACTCAGTGGGGCCGGGCAGCGTCTTGGCGAGGGCGATGACTTCAGAGAAATCCTTGTGACCCCCCGCTTTGCGGTCGGGAATGTGCGTGAGGCCGGGGTAACCCACCATGCCGGTGGTGAAGATGCGTTCTTTGTAAGCATCCTTGACCGGGATGATGCAGTTGGTGGTCATCAGGATGGGGCCGTTAAAGCTGGTAAATTCCTCAGCCTGGTGCCACCAGGAACCGCCGTAGTTTCCCACCAGGTGCTTGTACTTCTTGAGCGCGGGGTAGGCGTTGGTGGGCAGCATTTCGCCGTGGGTGTAGATGTTGATGCCAGTACCTTCGGTTTGCTGCAGCAGCTCCTCAAGGTCGGGCAGGTCGTGCCCGCTCACCAAAATGCCGGGGCCGGGCTGAACGCCCAAATTCACCAGGGTGGGTTCGGGTTTGCCGAAGCGGGTGGTGTTGGCTTCATCCAGGAAGGCCATAGCTTTGACGCCGTATTCGCCAGTCTTTTGCACAAGAGCCAGCAAATCATTTAGGCTGGCGTCTTTATGGGTGATGGCTTCAAGAGCTTCCTGCAGGAAGTGCAGAATGTCTTCGTTCTCGCCGCCAACCACGTAAGCGTGGTCCGTATAGGCTGCCATGCCCTTGAGGCCGTAGGTCACCAGCTGGCGTAGAGAGCGCAGGTTGGGGTCTTCGTTTTCGTCGGCCAGCACGCCAACCGTGCGGGCTTTTTCAAGCAGGGTTTCAAGTTCGTAGTTTTCAGGGATCCAGCCAGCCCAATCGGGGCCGCGGCCATGGCAGGGTGTGCCATTCAGGTCCTGACATTTCGCCTGGGCTTCTGTGCGCAGCGCTTCGCGGCGTTTAATGGCTTCCTTGACCAGGGCTACGAAAGCATCCGGGTCAAAATTAGCGTTGGTGATGGTGGCAAAGAATGCCTTGGCAATAAAAAGGTTGGTTTCGGGCTGATTGACGCCCATATTTCTACCCCGGGTGCCCCAGAACGAGATGCCCTTGAGCAGGTAGATCAGCAGGTCTTGCAGGTTGGCCACATCGGCCGGTTTGCCACACATGCCGCGCCGGGTGCAGCCAGTATTTTTCATCGTTTCCTGGCATTGAAAACAGAACATATCAGTAAGCATTCAGAAACTCCTTTGTGGATTTTACGTGAGTTACATTCTACTATGATTTGGCATTGACGACTATATTTATAATAATAGTAAGAAATAGGACTTAAATATGTATAGTCCATATTGGCTACGCGCAAGCGCATACCGTGTAAGTTGGAACCTTACCTGCACCTACCTCAAGCCATGAGGTATTGTTTTTCCCAGGTTTTGATCTGAGCATGCAAGGCTTCATGCACGCCGTGGCCAACCACCTTCTCTTCCCATTCCTCGAATTTCTCAAACATCTCGTCCTGCTTCTGGGTGTCCAGCAAGCGGTCTGCCCGCACAAAAAGAACGTCGTTCTCTTTTTGGATATGCTCGCGCAGCAGCTCCTGGTAGGCTAGCGCGGTTTGCTTGAACCCGTCCAGGTCTTTGGCTGCCAGGGCGGATCCCATCTCGGCGATGTGCTGACGCCCAAGCTGGTGCTCGCGCAGCATCTGCCCGATGGGGCCATTGGCGTTGGGCACACCAGCCTGTTCAAGAGCGGTAAATAAATAGTTCTCTTCCTTGCCGTGATGGCATTTATCCGCGAAGATCTTCAAAAAGTTCACCAGTTCTCCTCCAAACTGCAGTTGCTGGTCGGCGGTCTGCGCGTTGGAGGCACGCATGACATCCAAAATCTGGAAAACATGCAGGATGGCCTCGTGCTCGTTGCGTAAGTCTTGTGTGGCTTTTCCCATGATGGTCCCTTCCTTTAATAAAGCTCTTCTTTAGCTCGGTTTCTTCTATCAACTATAGCGGTTTAAGGGCAGACTTTCAATAATCTATATCAGTTTAGTGCAGCCCAATTCAGGCGGGGGGTTTAAGCAGGTCTTGCAGATATTCCCGTTTGAGCAGGCTCACCCAGCGCCGGCCGCTTTGGATGACGCCCAGCTTGCGCATCTGGCTCATCCAACGGCTCACTGATTCGGGCGTGGTGGCGGTCATGCCCGCCAGCTCTTCCTGGGTCATCGGCATTTGCCGCCAGTGCTGATACTCAGGAGGTCGCGACACGGCGGCGGTCCTGAAGGAGCAGGTGGAATGTATTATGGGCAACAGCTTTTTAATGGGTCTTGGATATAATAATACTGTCAATAGAAAACAATTGGAAAATTAAGTAGAGGGATTGATATGAAAACTTATGGCGGTTTTGATAAGTTTATGGATAGTGCAAGAAGAATTTCTCGCTTTATTTTGCCAGGAGTGACAGTCGCGTTAACGGCTAGTTGTACCCCAGAGATGTTAAATGCCATCACGAAAACGGTCGAGACACCCGAAGTTTCTCCCCTACCCTCCGACTTTACCAAGACACCAATGCCTTCACCGATAGACGTAAATTATGGTCTTCCCATAATAATATGGACAGTCAGTTAAGGGAAATGCATTGTTGTTCATACTCAGCCGGAGAACGGTACCCCAATGCTGAATGCAACCTGACACGATTATAAAACTCTTCCACATAACTGAAAATAACGCTGCGTGCCTCCTCTCTGGAATGATAGATTCTTGAGATGCCCGTCTCTTTTTTGAGTGTCGCCCAAAAGCTTTCCATGACTGCATTATCATAACAATTGCCTTTGCGGCTCATGCTGGCTTTGATCTGACGTGTTTTCAAAAAGTCTTGAAAGTGTTTGCTTGTATACTGACAGCCTTGATCGGAATGGCATAAAACTACACCAGTTGGTCTGCGGTGCAACAGAGCCATCTCCAGAGCCGAACATACCAGTTGAGCATCGTTCTGTTCTGACATGGACCAACCCACGATACTGCGAGAGTATAGATCTAAGATGCCTGCCAGATATAACCAACCTTCCTTTGTCCGGATGTAGGTGATGTCTGAGACCCATTTCTGATTGATCCTCTCAGCTTCAAACTTTTGATCCAGCACATTTTCTGCCACTTGACCTGCAGGCTCAGCCGTAAATTCCTGCCTTCTTTTCTTTCGTTTCCTGGCAGCCAGTCCTGCCTGACGCATCAGTCTGGCCACCTTGTTCTCCGAACATGCATAGCCTTGTCTTCTCAACGCGGCAGCCACTCTTGGACTTCCATAGCTTTGCCTGCTCTGCCTAAAGATTTGCTCAATTTTGGTGGTAAGCCTTTCATCTTCTTTCTTCCGAGCACTTACACCTCGACCCAGCCAAGCATAGTATCCGCTACGGCTCACACCCAGGTTCTTGCATTGTCTTGCAACGCGAAATTCATTTTGATGCAACGTGATGAACTGATATTTCAAACTCCTTCCTTGGAGTACAGCTGAAGCACTTTTTTTAGGATCTCTTTATCCTCCTTCAGTCTGGCATTCTCGCGTTCCAATTCACGGATACGCGCGTCACTTGCACTTAAGTTGCCGTGTCCAGGAAAAGCATCTGCTTTATTTTCCCGCTTCTTGAAACTTTGTTCCCATTTCCATAGCAAACCCTTTGTAATCCCCAGACTTATCTCGATTTCACTGTAGCTACGACCTTTTTCCAGTTGCTTGATCGCTTCTTGCTTGAATTCTGCACTGTATACTTGCCGCTCAATCGCCATAACGCCTCCATTTATGTATAGTTTAGTTTTCCCTTAACTTGGTGTCTACTTTTTTGGGGGAATTCCATTATGAATTAACCCCGACCGTAGTAAATCCGGCGACACAAGAATTGACTTTGGTTTCCCCAACCGAAGTGGCGACCGAAATGCCAACAGCTACCAAAACCGAGATGCCAACACCAACAAAGGAAAAATCTTTGATCGAAGGGAATATTTTTTTCGATCCTCAGAGTAAAGAAGATTTTAAGGAGGTAGCTCTGGCTCCCTCCCCCTTCGACGAACCGGAAAAGTTTGCCCTGTGGCAGGAGGAGTATTTGAAGCTAGTAAAGGATAAAATGACAGATTTCGAAGGTCAATCAATTGATAGACAGGTGGGAATTGAACATTCGACAAATAAATTAAAATATACTTCAACTGAATGGTCGGTGATTTCGGCTTATAAATTTAAATGGCAGGGGCAAGAAATTTTGACCAAGACCTTTTTGTATCAGGACCAACTGGAAAACTTAATACCAGTAAACTTAACTTACGCCCCCGAGAATTCTTGGTTTTTTGATGATCGTATCTTGTATCCCGATGATGTTACCTTCCGTTATGAAACTCCACCTGCAGATGAACTAAGGTTTTTGACTACTTTATTTTCCTATGGAGGTGATTTGAAAGAAGCTATAGAAAAAAAAGTAGGCCAGAGGAAGTTTTTATGGAAGAATATTTAGGAAATGATGTAAGCGATGAGACTAAGGCAATAATTATGAATATTTGGGGTAATAGGGCCACTAAGGAAGATATTGATAGTTTTTCTAAAATACGCTTTTTGTTATGGGCCTTTGATAGAGCACAATAATCTATACTTGCTTTTTATAAGAAATAATAGTTGTAGAATTAAGATAGATGAGGATAAAAAATACTGTGATTGTGCTGGGTGGACTTATATTGGTAATGTCGGTGTTACTTGGAATATATTTTGGAAATAAGAGACAAAAATTGTTTAAACAAGAGACTGTTGGATCTCAAGAGAAGGTGGTGGTCAAGGTCGGAAATAAAGAAAATGTTCAGGAAAAACAAACTATTTGGAAAGTTTTGAGTTGGGATTGGCAAAAGGGTCAATTAAAGGTTGAGAAAGATGCTAAGGATGACTCCAAAACCTAAAGCGGTCAGCTGGTCGCGGTCGAGTACGTTGCGGCCGTCACAAACCAGTACCCGCCCTTGAACCTGCGCTAACGACCCACTGAGATGACTTCAAAGCCCAGAGCGGTCAACTTGTCGCGGTCGAGCGCGTTGCGCCCGTCAAAAATGAGCACCCGCGGCAGCTGGCTCCAATCCATCTCCAGGTATTCGCGCCAGGCGGTCGCCAGAATGATGGCATCAGCCCCCTCCACCGCTTGCGCCACCGTATCGCAAAACTCAATTCCCAAGTGCCCATATTGGCTACGCGCATTATTTAAGGCCACCGGGTCGTGGGCCTGAACAATCGCCCCACGCTGCAGCAGGCCTTTGGCAATATCCACCGAGGGTGAATCGCGCAAATCGTCCGTTTCGGGTTTGAATGAGAAGCCCAGCAGGGCAACGCGCTTTCCCTTGAGGATCTTCAGGTGGTCTTGCAGCGCCTCCACCACCCCAGCACGCAGGCCATAGTTGACGGCGCGTGCGGCCTTGATGATGGGCATATCCACCCGGTACTCCGCCGCCGTGGAAACCAGCGCGGCCGTATCCTTGCCAAAGCAGGAGCCGCCCCAGCCGATACCCGCGTCCAACCAGGCTGGGCCGATGCGTTTATCCATGCCGACGCCAGCCGCCACGGCCTTGATATCCCCGCCGACTTTGGCGGTGAGGTAGCCGATTTCATTAATATAGGAGATTTTGAGCGCCAAAAAAGCATTGGCCGCGTATTTGATCATTTCCGCGCTCACCAGGTCGCACACCAAAACTGGCACTTCCTGCAAGCCCTCGGGCCGGGGCAGGTCGGGTGGGGCTTCAAAAGTCTGCTGGATGAGGGGTTGGTAGAGCGCCAGTAATTTTTCGGTAGCATCCGGGTTATCTGAACCGATAATAACGCGGTCTGGGTAGAAGGAGTCCTTCAGGGCCTCTCCCTGCTTGAGGAATTCTGGCATGGAAACGACGCTGATGAGCTCGTTGGCTTTCTGCTGGTGCAGCTGCTGATAGTGCTCGCGGATGATGGCGGCCACCCAGTTGCCTGAGCCGATCGGCACGGTGGATTTGTTGATGACAATCAAGTGCGAGTCTGCGCGCAGGTTGGCGGCGATGTCTTCGGCGGCCTTACGCAGGTAGTCCAGGTTGGCACTGCCATCAGGGTTGGAGGGCGTGCCCACGGCGATGAAGGCCACGTCCATTTGGGCCAGGTCAATTTCAGTGTAGGAACTGGCAAAGCTGAGGTTTTGCGCCACCACAGGCAGCAACTGTTCGAGGTGCGGCTCGTAAAAAGGCGCTTGGCCCGCTTGCAGCTGGGCGATGCGCTCCTGGTTGACATCCAGGCAGGTGACCTGGTTGCCCAGGTAGGCCAGGGCGACGCCGGTGTTGAGGCCCACATATCCAGTTCCTATAATCAGTACGCGCATAAACCCTCGGTCTTTTGGTTTTGTGTGAATTGTACCGTAATCAGGGCGGCTAGGGCTGGAATAGTCCTGTCATCCCATTTCTTATCGATTCCGCTGGTCTCCAGACCGGCGGGAGTGCATTACAGCTTCGTTTTTGTTGTCATCCCGACGGTAGGAGGGATCTATTTTGGATTTTGATTCCCTCCCACGGCTTCCGTGTAGGGCGTGATTGGTGGGCTTTTCACCAATCCGCCGATATCACAAACGCACCAAGCGACCTAAATCGTTTTCAGTAAGTAGACCAATAACAGGTAAACCCAAGAAGCTCAATCGTGCCCTGCGTCTTCTGATCCACTTCCAATACAGCAAAAGGGCAGCCCATTGCAGTGGTCCTGGCCCAGCCATCAGGTGGGCTAAATGGCCCATTGATTCAATTCTTACTAAATTGATATACTCTCGCATATTAGACCAAAAATCATCCATCCTACTCAGGAGAATATCTGATGAAGAAAAAGACCCTCATACCCATAATTTTCATCGCCCTAATCGTCATTGCGGTGATTGTGGCCCTCAGCATTACCAGCACTCAAAAAACCCAGGTTGCCTTATTACAGAAATACGGCCTTGCCGGCCTGGATACCATGGCGATCGTGAACAAGTTCGACAGCAGCGTGACCGAACCTAAAGAACTGCTCTCCTCCATCACCGGGGAAAATCTAATCCTCAGAGATGGTAAAACCACCGTGCAATTACCCCTCCCCAAGAACAAGTTCTACCTCTCTTTTGCCCCTTACGAGAACACCGTCCACCCCTGCGGCACACATAGCCTGGCCTCTTGCCGGGGAGAATTGATGAACGTGCCGGTTCACGCCACCATCACAGATGATAAAGGCGCGGTGATCCTTGATGAAACCGTGCAGACCATGGCGAATGGCTTCGTGGGGGTCTGGCTACCCAAGAATATCAATGCCAATCTCCAGGTAGCCTATAATGGCAAGACCGTCACGGCACCCATCACCACATTCGCCAACAGCGATACCTGCCTCACAACCCCACTGAAGCTCAACTGAGTCTCAAGTCGCTGCCTGCACGCAGGGGCATAACCCTTCGCCGACAAAGCAAATCGACTTCCAATCAATCAAAAGACCAGTCTGGTTGGTCTTTTGCCGGCTTGATCAAGAAGTAGGCGGAAAGAGACAGCTTTGCCAAGGCAAATCGCCTGGGCTTACGTGTTTAGCCATAGCGCCTCACTACCAACATTAGGTTGATGCTGGAAATCTCCCTCGGTTTTGAGGATAGTCAGGCAGTGATGATAAAATGCATGAAAAATTGATCAAGGTGGTCGCGTAATTGAAAAAGACGGTTGTTGTGGGTATGAGCGGCGGGGTCGATTCTACGGTTGCCGCCATTCTGCTAAAAAATCAGGGCTTTGAGGTCATTGGCATTACCATGAAGATCTGGTCTGGTGCAGATGCGGCTCAGTCGATGCGGAAGAGCGGCTGCTACGGGCCGGGAGAAGTTTATGACATCAGTGATGCTCAGCAGACTTGCAAGCAACTGGGGATTGCGCACAGGTTGCTGGATCTTTCGCAGGAATACAGCCAGATTGTGCTGCAAAATTTCAAGTCCGAATATGGGCTCGGCCGCACGCCCAACCCGTGCATTCTCTGCAATCTGCAAATCAAATTTGGCCTGCTCTTGGAAAAAGCGCGCTCGTCGGGCATCAACTTTGATTTTTTTGCCACCGGCCACTACGCACGAATCACACCCGCGGCAGACAGCCCCAGGTACCAGCTGAGAAAAGCCGCCGACCTGCAAAAGGATCAATCCTACTTTCTTTACCGCCTCACCCAATTGCAGCTGAAGGGCTCACTTTTTCCATTAGGAGATTACCAAAAACAGCAGGTGCGCCAGATTGCCGTGGAAAATGGCCTGGCAGCCATTGCCGAAAAACATGAAAGCAAGGATTCGGGGATGGGGGCGGCTATCAGGATCTGTTTGACGAAGCGGCCAGAAAACCGGGCAACATTTTGGACCCGGACGGAAATGTGATCGGCACCCACCCAGGGATCATCCATTTTACGCTGGGTCAGCGCAAAGGTCTGGGCATCGGTGGCGCAGAACAACCCCTCTATGTCATCCAAATCAATGCCGCGGACAACAGCATCGTGGTTGGACCCAAAGAATTAACCGCCATGAACGATGTGATCGTGGGCAGTCTCAATTGGATTGCCATCGAACATTTGGATGGCAACCTGCGCGCGAAATGCCGCCTGCGCTCGCATCAGAAGGAAGTGCCTTGCACCGTTTCCGCGCAGGGTGATGGCAGGATTTCCGTTCAGTTTGATGACCCTCAGTACAGTGCCACCCCCGGTCAGTCGCTTGTTTTGTACCAGGAAGATGCGGTTTTGGGCGGAGGCATTATTGAAAAGGTCCGGCAGCATCAGATGCTGTGATGAGGATAATGGGGTGATTCGCACCCCACAAGCCAGATGATTACCATTCTGCTGGGCAAATTCACCAAAATTGGATCGTCGCGTGGAAATCCTGTTCGGTTTATTGAAGTCGTTCTGCTATTCGGACATCCCCAAACCAAAAGCGATCTGGAATGACTTTTCTGGAACAGCATTTTGATTCTAGACTGATTATGACCAATAAGAAAGCTTAAAGCGGGCCTCAATCAGCAGATAAAGCCTGTTCTTCAAGCTAAACCATTCGGGGAAAAATAAACGACTTAATTTCAATGTAAAATTAACTAAACAAATCATATTGATGTCTTTCGGTTACTGAGAAAGGACGTCTTTGATGACTGGCCAACCTGTCCCTAATATTGGCACATCCAGCCTTCAGGTGCACGATGCCGTGACGAGGTCTCTGGAATTGACCCGAATGAAATGCTTGGAATTCACCCAGCCCGCCCGCGAACCCGATCAATCCACCCGTGATAGCTTTATACTCTACGTCAGCACGATGGGCACGGTGATCAACGCCTATCACCTGGGCGAAGACGATATAATTTTTCCGCAGCTAAAGACCACATTAATCCATGCTCCGTTCAACCAATTGTCGGCTGAATACAAGATAATCGATGTGATCTTGACAAAACTACGCCAGACAGTCGATGCGCCTGCCCAGGACCTTTACAGTAGCTTGTTGGATACTGTAACCCAGCTAATCGAACACTGGACGCCGCATATTGCTAAAGAAAAACAATATATTTATTCACCAGAGATCACCGTCGCCTTCATGTCCCCCGAAGAACAACTCAAAATAATGGTGGAAGCATCCAGGCATGCCATGGCCCAAGGTAATCCAGCCTTGATGATGCCATTCCTGCTGCACAATCTAAATCCCGAGGAGCGGGCGGCTTTTGCCTTCTTCCTGCCACCCGAAATGACCCAGACCTTAATCCCTACCGTCTGGAAACCGCAATGGGCGCCCATGCAGCCATTCTTTTTGGATTAAGCAAGGCAAATCTTCAGTATCTGAAATCATCCAGGATCAGGTAAGGCTTGAAGCTGCGGATAGCGATTCCTTAAGCTTGCCCAACGCTAAGAAACCTTTGGCCGCTGTAGCAAAGCTAAAGGTTTTTAGGGTGCTATAAAATTTATTTTTCGTCTGGGGGCTTGTTCAATTGATCCAACAAAGCCAGCACTTCAGCGTTTTCTGGAATGTCTGACATTGAATGGCCGTAATGCACAAAACGGGCTATGCCGGCTTTATCCACAATGACCTGCGCGGGCATCCGGCCCAGTTTGAACAGGTTGACTTCCTGCCCATACAACTTCAGTATGCTGGCTTTAGGGTCTGGCAAGCCAATGAAGGGCAAATCGTGTTCAGTAAAATAAGCCTTAAAACCGGCTGCGTCTTCCGGGCCGACCACAACCACCTTGGCTCCGCGCTTCACAAATTCCTGATAATCCTGACGCAACTGCGCCATATGCCGTTGGCAGAATGGTCAGGTGAAAGTGCGGTTGAATACCAACAGTACATCGTACTTGCCAAGCAGGTCAGAAAGGCGGAAGGGCTCGCCTATGTAGTCCGTCAGGGCAAAATCAGGGGCTGGTGTATTGATGCTTACTTGGGGCATGTGATCCTTATCTAAATTAATGATTGCCTAATTTTAGCAAAAGGACAGCCAGCAAACTGGGCTGTTCTTCATTTGTATAGTGATAAATATTAAACTTCTTCCAGTTTGGATTTATTGGACGGGTTCAAAACTAGCGCAGCCACCAGGGTTAGCGCCACCAGGCCGAAGGCGATCCAGGTTGGGGTGACCACAGGGGTGCCCGCCTGGCGCACGGTGATGCCGAATAATGCCCATAGTAGAACCGCGGCATATGCCACATCGCGCCGCAAGAAGTTCATCAGGGCGGCAATTACGACCACAGCCCCCAGAATGATGCTCATCCAGAGTTCCGGTGAGAGGCCGAAGCGGTTCCAATTGACAAAGTAGAGCACATCGCTGATGTTGGCCACCGTAGCCACGGTGATCCAGCCCAGGTAGATGCTGAAGGGCAGATGCACAGCCCATTTTTCACCCGCGGAGACTTTGGTGCGGTTGACGCCCAAGCCTACGTAAGTGGCGATGAGCGAAACTAGCAGAACCAGCATGGCGATCACGGTGGGTGGGAACTGGTTGTAGTGCCAGAGGAAGATCCAGATGCTGTTGGCAATGCCGCCCAGCACAACCCACCAGCCGATAGCCTGCAGGCGCGGGTTTTCGCGTTGGGAGGGCAGCGCCTGGAAGATGGCGTAGGCGATCAGGCCAACGTAGATAAGCCCCCAGATGGCGAAGACGTAACCCGCCGGGACGAAGTAGACTTTGAACTTGTCGGAGATCTGGCCGGTGTTTTGCCCATTGATGGGCAAGGTGTTTGCTAGGGTATTGACGACCAGGGTTGCCATAATTGAGATTACTACTGAGATTTGTCGAACGATATTTTTCATAATTTCTTCACCTTTATTTTTGATGTTTTCGAGTTGGACTAAAATTTTTTCCGGTCAGTTTTTTTCGGTTTGTCTTTTTTCAGCAAGCATCCTGCCGCAGAGTCTTTTCCAGGAGTTCTTGATTACAAGGATTCTGTTGCCGCCAGCGGTTTCTACGGTACAGCTTGGTATAGAGTTTGAATTGAGATAATAAACTTACCACTCTATGTTACCAGAATTGATCGCCTTTTCAACGAGTAAAGGTTCTACAAAGTATATATATTTTTTGTTTGCCTGTCCCATCTCCCGCTGTGTCGGTAGCGAGTACGAGTTGCAATCATCGCTGCACTCCTTTCAACGACGGTGTGTACGGCAGGAGGGATCTTTGTTGGTCTTTTTTCCCCAACAGCATCCGCGTAGGGCGCGATTGGTGCGCTTTCACCAATCCGCCAACAATCCGAGAGACCCAGGATGATCATGAATGTTTTCGGCGGATTGACCAGGGGAGGGTCAATCCCGCCCTACGACATTGTTTGTTTGGAAAAAAATGAACCCAACCATTGGGCCTGAGACCTGAAGGTCAAATTCCGCGCTCGGCCTGTACTCGCCACGCAGTGGACGGTTATGAGGACAGAGGGGCAAACGAGAGAAAGGGAAGGATATCGGTCCGATCAGAGGGCGAACTTCGCACATAAGTTCAAAACGCCCCTAAGGCAAAATGATCAGCGATGTAAAATTCCCAAGCCCTATTTGGCAAAGAGGGTCCGCGCAGCGGGGGTGATTGGTGTTTTCCTTCCAGCGACCCTGGGCGAGGCACTGTGCCTGTGCTCGCCGCGCAGTGGACAGGTATGAGGACACCGGCGTGAACGGGCATATAAGTAATGTAATACGTAGTAAGAAAATCTAATTGAGACCTTTCAAAATAGTGGAAAACTTTGATGTTTTGCGAACCCCAGGTTCAATACTTCAGCTTGGAATTTATATCAATTTCCTGGCGTTGATCTGATAGTGTCTGTCAGGCCAAGCGGGGGCAATTACATCTCATCGGGCGTCGCCTGTTATCAGATATTCGCCCCAAACTCACTCACCCTCATATGGAATGACTTCCTATCGGTGATGATGCGGTGACCCTTCTCATTTATGGTATACCAAATCTCATCAATAATGATATCTTCAGGAAGCACAATAACCTCAACCCCTGCATCGACCAATGAAAAGATATTGGTTTGCAACTTTCCCCGACGCCTAAATTCCTTGTCGTTCTCATTAAATATAAACGCATAGCCACTTACCCTCATTAGTTCTGGCGATACTTCCAGAATTTCTCCTATAAAATGGCGACGGAGATCCTTCTCAAACAAACGGCGTATGATAACGAATACCTTTTCTCCTTTAGACAGAACCATACCTCAACTCCTCATGTATCCTGACAATCCAACCACTTTCCAAAACCATCTTTATATTATCAATCCGTTCCCTCAAAAAGCGAGAGTCAGCAAGTCGTATCATCGGTTAAAGAATCTTTAGTAATCCTCGACCCCATGCAAATCTCCTGGATAACTTCGATATTTGATTCTATTGGATTGGATTTGATTATAGCATTTATAAAAAGAACTTTTCATGAAAAAACATGATCACAAAAAGGGTCTTTTTTGGGCGTCAAAGTGGCGGGGCGGAGGGATTTGAACCCTCGACCTCAAGGTTAGCACTAGCGTTGGGCACGGAAAACCCTGCCTCCGTTTGGCAAATTCCGTGTCGGCGGATTGACCCAAGGAAGAGGGCAATCGCCCCCTACGCCAAATTAGTGGTGAAGCCTAACGATTAAAAGGATTCGGCCCAAACACAAGGACATCGGCGCGATCAAAGAAAGCAAGGTCAAAACCAGATTGCCGCGTCGCTTCGCTTCGCAATGACTGATTAGGCAACCTGAGACCTACGGCCTATGCCCGCCCTGCCGGTAGGCGGCAAGGACCCAAGCCCGGGCCTGCTGGTGGTCCACAATCGGCAGGGAATAGTCCGAGCCTATTTTGCAACCGGTCCCCTGCTGCAGCTCCGCGGGCATCGACCACTGGGCAGCCAGTGCGGCCCTCGCGCCAGGCGGCAAACTCAGCCGGGTCGTTGCGCCAGGGGATGCGGCGTAGCTCCGGGCGAAAAGCGATGCAGCGCACCTGCGGGAAGTGGTAGAGGATGGCAGCATAAAATTCACGCCAGATAAGCTCGTTCAGCCAGGTCTCCGCCCCTTGCCGTGCGAGGGGGTCTCGAGCCCAGCTCTCCGCCTGCATGGCAGCCGAAGCGGCCTGGCGGGCCGAGAGCATGCCAAAGCGCAGGTAGGGCGAAAGGCCGGAAGTGCCTTCCAGCGCCATGCAGTTGCGGTCATCGGTGTAGCGCCAGATTGAGTTTTCGGTAAACACGGAGAGGCGCCTCACCGCTTCAGCTTCACCGGCCGGGAAGGGACTCTCGGCCTCGTGTGCCGGGCTAAGGGGGATTGGCAGGCTGTCAAGGGGTGGCAAGGTGGGTAGGTGCTCAGGGGCCTCCAGTGGGTTGCCGGGGAAGGGCAGGCTGCGCCACATGCGGCTGAAAGGCGTAAAAACGGTGTAGGGCTTGCCGTCGGCTTTTCGCAAAACCTGCGGGGGCTGTACAGTCAGGCCGGGAACGAGGTTTAGGGGGAAATTGTTGCCTACGCGCAAGTCGCGCGCCCGGGCAAAGGGGGAAACATCCGCTTCGGCAAAGATGGCTTCCGCACCGGTCTCCTCCCTTAGGGCAGTCAGCACCTCCAGGGGCTCGCCTTGGCGCAGCGTGAGCGCAGGCTGGCATCCAGGGCGCGCAGGCCGTCAAGCAGGAAGGCCAGCCGTGCCTGCCCCTCATAGGTCGAAGCCAGCAGTTTAGGGTCCAGGATAAAGGCAGGCACTACCACCTCTGCCAGTCGCAAAGCCTCTGCCAGGGCTTGGTTGTCGGCCAGGCGCAAGTCGCGCCGGATCCACCAAATTGCTGTCTTCATCAAGCCACCTCTCCGCCCTCTATTTGGGAGGGTTAAACCACAATGCATTGCATTCTGCAGCAATGCTTGTTCTTTATAGCATCTGAAGTTAATTTTAGCTTATGCCTTAGCCAAGTGGCACCGTCATCATCGAATAAAGGAGTAACTGACCATGCAGTAAACCGCCTGACGTGAAAAGCAGGATAAAATTGCAAGTGATAGCAATACTTTTCAAGCAGAAGGTAAAATGAAAAATTTTCTGAAGGTCCTTCTCTTCATCCTGATCGGCAACATATTTGTCATCCTCCTGGGTTGGGTCGTTTGGAATATTATCGACCGAACCAACGGACACCTCATTTCTTCAGGAGTGAATCGCGACTATCTGCTCTACGTCCCCAAATCTTATGATCCATCGAAGGCTGTACCGCTGGTAATCAACATCCACGGGTTTTCCCAATGGCCTGTAAACCAGGCGGAGGTGAGCCGTTGGAACCAACTCGCCGATCAGGAAGGTTTCATCGTCGTTTATCCTTCGGGGCTGGGCTTCCCGAAACGCTGGCGGGTGGCACCAAGTAGCGAAGACCCCACCGCTGTGGAAAAAGAGCTGCGCTTTTTCGAGGATCTGATTGATAAACTGAGTACTGAATACTCGATAGACCCCACCCGGATTTTCGCCAACGGGCTCTCAAACGGAGGCGGGATGGCGTTGAGGTTGGCCTGCGATATGCCGGATCGCATCGCGGCCATTGGAGGCGTGGCCGGTGCTTACCTGGTGGACCTTAGTAAGTGCCCGGGTGGCGTGCCAGGTATTTTTTTCCACGGCAAAGCGGATAAAATTGTGCCGTTTGAGGGCGGTCCTTCCAAAAGTTTTACACTGCCATTCCCAAATATTGCTGCTTTTGTTGAGGATTACGCCCGATTGAATGGTTGTGAGCTGGATGAGACCGTCATCCTGGATACGCCGAACGTTCTGGGAGTGCGCTACGAGGGATGCGCCCCAGGGGCGGAGGTCGTGTTTTACACCATCGATGATGGTGGCCACACCTGGCCGGGCGGCAACCCCCTGCCCAGAGCGATCACCGGCAAAACCACCCAGGAGATCGACGCCACACAGTTGATGTGGGATTTCTTTATGGAGCAAACTGCAAATCGCTAATATTGTATTGAGAATAATCCTCCCGACCAAAGGATTTGAGACCTATGGCCTGTGCCCGCCTCAAAGAGGACGGGTATCAAAATCCACGCTCGGCCTGTGCTCGCCACGCAGTGGACGGTTATGAGGACAGAGGGGCAAACGAGAGAAAGGGAAGGATATCGGTCCGATCAGAGGGCGAATTTCGCACATAAGTTCAAAGCGCCCCTAAGGCAAAATGATCAGCGATGTAAAATTACCAAGCCCTCTTTGGCAAAGAGGGTCCGCGCAGCGGGGGTGATTGGTGTTTTCCTACCAGTAATCCTGGAGAAGATATTATGCCTGCCCTCTCCCATAAGCGAGAGTGAGATTGGTGTGCTTTCACCAATCCGCCAACAACCCCTCTCCGTTTTAGCCGGTCTCCTGACCGGCGATCCCGGGATGATCATGAACGTTTTCGGCGGATTGACCAAAGGAAGGTCAATCTCGCCCTACGCCTATATGCATTTCAACAAAAAGAGATCCCGACCACTAAATTTGAGACCTAACGATCAAATTCTACGCCCGGCCTGTGCTCGCCACGAAGTGGACGGGTATGAGGACACCGGCGCCAACAGAGCGCGAATATGGGCGCAAACGGGATGCGTTCCCCCAACCTCATCCCAAAATGCGCTCAGGGTGGGTATAAACATTAAAGCGTTCCGGGCGGGCGTAACCCACCAGGGTCATGCCCCACTCTTCTGCCAGTTGAACCGTGAAAACGTTGGGCGAGTTGAGCGAAACAACAATAGCGGTGCCCATGCGGGCTGCTTTTTGCAGCATCTCAGAACTGATGCGCCCGGTGGTAATCAGCACTGCAGGTTTGGCAACCAGCTCGTGCCAGAGGGCATAGCCCATCAGTTTGTCCAGGGTATTGTGGCGCCCAATGTCATCGGCCACTGCCAGCAACACCTGCCCATCACTGATGGCTGAGCAGTGCATGCCGCGGGAGGTGCTGAGCCGCTTTTGTTCTTCGAGGAAACTCCTAAAGAGGCCGGCCAGTGTTTCGGCTGAAAGCGTGGTTTCGTTCAACGCAGGCTGAATGTGGAATTCTAGGCGCTGCGAGGTCTGCCCGCCAGCGCAGCCGGTAGTCTTCACCCAGGTGGTCGGCTTTTTGATCTCCTCCAGGGTTTCAACCTCCATATAATCGGCGGTGTCACAGACGTAGAGCCGGGTGATCTCCGCCTTGGAGTCGATCAGGCGCTCGTTGTACAGGAACCCGACCGCCAACTCTGCCACCAGACTGGGCGTGCAGATCATTTCCATCCAGGCTTTGCCATTCACGATCAGTGTTACCGCCTGTTCGTAGGGCAGCGGCGCGCTGCTCTGGGTAAACTCGCCATTGGCGTAACACTTGAAGTTGACTTCCTGGCTTTTTTCCATCGCAATCCTTTTTCTCAGAACACTATACCACTTCAGGGCAAGCCCTTGCTAATCCATAGCTCAATATTACCTTTGCACACCCTTGCGCCGGGCGCCTTTGGCATCACGACCAGCGATTGCTTTTCGCGTTTTTCCTGATCAATAGAATGCCCAGAGCAATCAGTGCCAAGAACAATATAATTCCAAAAAGATAACCAAACTTTCCAACAGTTTCTTCCATAGCGTCTCCAAATCACAGGTGGTTATGGTGCACCGAAGGGTGCTAATTTAAATAATTACTGGTAGATCAATCCCCCCCACCTCCCGGGAAATGTTTTGATGCCCGCGCAGATATTCCTCGAGCACAGTCTGCAAAGAGGTTGCACCTATGCGCACTGGTCCGTGAGCGGTAAGGGCCTCCATCGTGAGGCCGATGTTCTTTTCACAATTGGCCGCATGGTAATCCGTCAGTCCAATCACATAGAGGTGATCCTTATCCACTTCCTGGCCGCCCACCTGCAGCGAAACCAGCCTTTGAAAGATGTCATCATAGACCGCTTTTACGCCGCTATTTACCTGGTAGCATTCACCCTCCCCGTTGCGGTTTTCCTTGCGCATGATGTGCGCAAAAATCGTATGCAATTGTTCGCCATTCACGATGTACTTTAAATAGCCTTCGTCATAGGGGAAAGTCTGCTTTAAATCCCGCAGGGTCACCACCGGACCGAGCGTTTTGGTGCGGATGGAACCACTACCAATAAAGGCCACATCGCAATCCGAGTTTTCCAGGAAGATATCGGCAACCAGATTGCCCAGGGCGGTTTCAATCTCGCGCTGCGGGTGCGTCAGCGGCCGCGCAAACCGGCAGATCAGGCTGCCGTACTTGGACTCCACCTCGCGGTTGAAATCCCCAATAAATTTCTGCAGTTCCAGGTCCGGCTCTATCGTGTCGCTGGTAATGGGCACCAGCTGCCACTTCCAATCCACGATGGAATTGGTGTCGTCATCCACCAGGATGTCAAAACGGCCAATCTGGTTGGTGCCCACCGCCGCCTGGGCGATAATGATATCGTTGACCACCGCGGGCTGCTCCAGCAGGGTATGCGAATGACCCCCCAATATCATATCCACCCCCCACTCCGGCTTGAGCATGGCCGCCAGCTCCTTGTCGGATTCAAAACCGATGTGTGTGAGTAGGATGGTCAGGTCGATATCTGCGTTCTTGTAGGCGTCTCAGTGATGATGCCGATAAATAGGATGCTGAAGCCGTCAATCTCCTTGATCAAAAAAGGCGACATCAGCCGCTTGTTGTACTTGGTGACGTACATGTTGGAGTTAATAATCGGGAAGTTGGCCAGTTTCTCCAGGAAGAGCAAATGCGGCAAGCCGTAATCCAGCTCGTGGTTACCCAGGGTCGCAACATCCGGCGATAAATAGTTCATGATCTCGATGGTGCTGATGCCCTTGTATTCCGTGTCGATGATGGAGCCCTGCACCATGTCGCCAGCGATGGCGTAGATGACGTTATTTTCCGTCCTGCGCACCTGGTTGATATAGCCGGAAAGCAGCGACAGGCCGCCGATCAACACATTATTCACCTGGCCGGTTTCAGCCAAAAAATCGCCGTGCATGTCATTGCTGTGGAGGATAGTGAAGCGTTTTGTATTCATCTTGTCTCTTTCCAACGAGTATTGCGGTACGGTTTTGCCCAGATGGATTGTGGCAATGGAAATGGAGGTCGACTGTTAAGATGGAGAGAAGAATGAACTTTTTGAAAATTATACACTCACATGCAGAGGAAAACGGAATCTACACCTTAAGCATTAGGCTTCAACCTCCCCCCAAAAAATACATCTCAGGGTTCATCAACCAGGACGTCGATGAGCTGTATTTGGTCGCCTTCAATTTTTTGGAGGTCAAGGGCTAATAGATAGGTAAACTTCTTGCCTGCCAGCGGACTTTCACCAACCCAATCCGTCACAGCCTGGGTCACTTCGCGATCACCAATCCTGTAGTTATAGGCCGCGTAGGCGTAAACTCCACTGGGAACACTCCGATACACGCTGGTTTGCCCTGCGGGCAGGTTGCCAAATTCAATTTTTGTCGCTTCGGCCTCTGGGCTGGATCCTGGGAATAAAACCATCAATCCCGTAATGTCACTGCTGCCGCTATTGGTGATGCGCAGCTGTTGCAGTACTGGCGTGGGCGTGGCGGTATTTACCTGTGCTGTGCACGCACCGAGCAAGGCTAACAGGAGAACCGCCAAGATGAAGTACATGCTGGTGGTTAATACCCTTGTTTTCAACGTGCACCCTCCCACTTCTTGCTAAGATGGTTCGCTTCTCTGAAAACTTAAAACAATCCGCCAAATCAAATAGAAATGCGTGCATTTCCTGGTTTGTCTTCCTTTAATAATACTTGCTTTGGAGACTCGCATTTTGGGCGAATATTTAATTGGTTAAGCAAAATAAAAATCAGTTATTTTTATGGCCTTTGCCGAGGTGCGCCTACAAACCAACGATCAGGTGTGTGAAATGGCAGCAAAATCCGCCAGCTTTTGGGCCAGGTATTCCAGTTGCTCATCGCTGGTGTACTGGTCAACCGTAAGCGTCAGGATTCTGCTGGCCATCTCTTTTGCGAGGGTATGCCCCTGCAGGCGCGAATCCGTTCCCAAATCCTCCCAATGGATGGTCAGGCCGACGCCATGTTCGCCCAAATACTCATTCAGCTGGTCGCGCAAATTACCCCTGACGTACACTGGCAGGCCCAGCGGCATATTGTCAGGTTGCAATTGAGGGAAAACGGAGGTAATGGCATGGTTGCCGGCAATTAGCTGCAAGAGGCGGGCGTAGTTTTGCCGGCGCACTTGCTTAATGGCCGGCCAATCCAGCCGCTCGATCTGCTGGCGTTCTCCTTCATCGCCCAGTACCACCGGGTCACTGGCATAATATGTCTCAGCCTGGGTGTAAAGGGCCTCAAGCGCTTCGTGGTCGCCCTGATCGTTAAAGAGATATTCTCTCAACTGGCTGCGGTACTGGCGGATGAGTGGCAAACGCCGATTCTCGCGCCCCTGGTAGGCTTCCACGTAAGGCTGAATGTTCAGAGTTGTTTTCAGGTAACCGCCATCGTAGGGGCACAGTTTGCGCAGGCTATTAAAAACAAAATCACCGCCCGTACCAGGCGCAAACCCCGCCTGGGCGTTATCCTCGATGAGTATCCGGTGCTGTTGGCGCAAGCCTTGCAGATACGCCAAAATGGATGGGCTGGGTGAGAAGCCAAAATAGTTGATAAAGTAGACTGCTTGATTTTCCCTGAGCTGCTGGCCCAGGCTCTGGGTGTCGATGGAGAAATCCACCCCGACCACGTAGTAGTCGCAACTCAAACCGCCAGCCTCAAGGGTGTCGACGATGGTCGGGCAGAGGTAGGATGGCAAGAGAATGCGCTGGATGCCGCGGTCGCGCAGGTAGTCGCAGATGATCGTCAGGCAGGCTTTGCCGCCATTTAAGAATATCGCACCATCCTCCGGGATGGTCGTGTACTCAGTCTTCCAGCGCTCGTCGTAGTAAAACTCGCCTCCCACAAACAGGTTGGCGAGTTCCTCCATGGGTGTAAGTGCATCACGAGAGTTCATCAGTGATAATTTATTACCGGATGACTGCTATCATACTCTCAGCGAGGCGCGGAAGCCGCGCACGCCGTAGTAGCTCTCCGCCCCATTATGGTACACAAAGATACGCCCAAAGCGGCGATCGGCAAAGATGGCACCGCCAAGCTTTCGGATTTCAGAGGGCGTTCTTAACCAGCTTGAGGTTTTCGTGTCGAACTCTCCCAGTTTCTGAAGCTGGATATATTCTTCTTCAGACAAAAGCTCTGCACCCATTTCTGCGGCCAGGTCCATGGCGTTGTGTTCCGGGGCGAATTTCTTGCGCGAGTCCTGTGCTACTTTGTCATAACACACGTTTCTGCGACCTTCGGGTGTCTCGGCGGAACAATCATAAAAAATAATTACTCCCGTCTTTTGATCGGCAGCCACCACATCCGGCTCACCGCCGCTTTGTTCCATTTGCCGCAGCGACCAAAGTTTCTCAGGATGCGCTTCCAGTCTGGCTTGAACTTTTCCCCATTCAATATCGGCATGGCGGCGCATGTTTTTCTCAAAACGAGCCTGTAAAGTTGAAAGCAATGCTTTATGTTCTTCGGTTGATAACGTCTTTGCTGTGTTATTCATCTTATCAATCCTTTTTCTGAGTGCTTTCTATGAAATATCACTCAAACACATCCTTGTTACAATGCCTTGTATATGCTTTTCGGTATAGTCTCGCCGCATTTATAACCCGTCGCCGTTCTCTCGGCAGAGTCATCATAGATCGCTCTTTTTCCGTAGTAAAGGCCTATTGGTCATCTTCTCTTCATTGCGTTTCTCATAAGCACGATATTTAATGATATCCTGTGGTCTCATTCCCAGGGTTTCCAGTTCTGTGTCGGTGAATCGCTGCATCATGCTCAACATTGCAAAGTCATAATCTGGGGTCCAATTTATTCTATTATCCATATACTGTGCTCCTTCATGCTTATCTGAACCGCACTCGGCCACCCACGGTCCGCTAGGCAAATATCCCTTCCTGTCTTCCGGCACTCTTAGGCGCTCTGTCGCAGAAACGCAGTATAGCAAAGCAAGGCTTAAGTTTCCGACTCCGTGACTGGGTGTCTCAGGCTGCCTGACGCACCTATTTAGACTGGGCAGATCCTGCGCTCAAAACAGAAGGTCGAAGGGCTGCTGGCAGGTATTGCAATAGAAAAGCCTGTTGCCAATCTTTATACTCAGTTTCACCTTACTCGTAGCCGAAGCCAAATGGATAGTTCTGCCAATGATTCCGCGCAAGACGACGGCAGTATCCGTGGAACCACAGAATACACAGGGTGGCAGAACCCCACGCTCATAGCGCAGGATCTGTTCGGTGATGCCTGGGTAGCTCTGTTCGTAAACATTGAATCGGTCTTCTGAAATTTTGATCATCGTAATTCTCCTTGAAGATGTGTAGTCATCGGGAGCGATGGGATGGGAACTCTGCGAGGAGAGATAGGGCTTAAGGGAGGCTGTTAAATAAAAACAGAAACCTTATTTCGAAAGCTATCTTTCGCACATCTAGACCTTTCGGTCTCAGGGCACCGCTGCTGTTTCCAAGCCGGTTGCCAGTCCATATCCCATGGACGTTCTTGATGCTGAATGCATTATATACCAAAACTGCTTTTTGAGAGGAGGTTACGGGCCGTGTTTAAGTTGTTCCACCGGCAGTCTGAATGATTTCTTGTAGTCGCTTGCGCAGCATCTCAATCGAGGGAGCGCCTCGCAGACCAGTAGGTGTTAGATAGATACGGCAACTTAAACTGTATTGATTGCGTTTCTCCGGCCATAAATCAACCCCATTGACCAGAAAGGAAGGGGAACCCAAAAACCGTTCCTGCTGGGCCTGCTTAGCGCTCTCAATTTTCACCAGGCTGATTTAGGTAGCAATCTTCTCAGCCGCAATAGCCATTTTCAAATTTTCGAATGCAGGTTGCCAGGCTGGGCAGCCGTCAAAATATAGCAGTTTGATCTGAAGCATGGCGTTACTCCCTTTTTCATCTCATTTTAATAGCCTTTTTATTAGGAACCGATGAATGGTCTGCACAGATACTGTTTCACTTTTCGTTAGATTTAGAAGAAAGTATTGATCAAGAGGCTGTCATTGAGGTGACGCTTCAGTAATTGTACCCAAGGTTGAGAAGCAGAAGTACCTGAAAAAGCTGGAATAGAAAACGTTGTTGAGCTCCATTTGGAAGGCGAGCGTTTGACAGGTTTGTTCACCAATTGACGGTGAG
>Ga0209538_1000059_pt1 | contig 59659 bp, 34 predicted proteins | sample BarGraNGADG00211_2_FD_184492 | JGI IMG/M metagenome (GOLD analysis project Ga0209538, IMG submission 184492) | Arctic peat soil microbial communities from Barrow, Alaska - Barrow Graham LP Ref core NGADG0004-211 (SPAdes) (version 2) | ecosystem: Environmental > Terrestrial > Soil > Wetlands >... | reverse complement strand
TATTAGAAATGTATACTTATTTTAGTGAAAAGAATTTTTACTGTATACTTTTTCTAGTAAAGCTTCTTAAAAGTGTATACCAATTTCAGTAAGGGACATATTAGTGCGAGACATGTGCGAGACACCTGCGAGACACCTGCGAGACACCTGCGAGACACGTGCGAGACGCCTACAAGTGATTTACTCCTCAATTACCCCTGGTTTACCAGTGATCACTCGATGTTCAAAGAATATTCAAAAAATAGCCTTTCAATGGTCAATTTTTGATCCTGGTTTATTTAAATCGATACTTTGGGATTACTGGATTTCAATCTGATTTCTATAAAACTAGTAATGAGGCAATTGAATTTTTTTATAGTAAACACAGAAAACCCCGACTAGTAAGGCCGGGGCTCTGGTGTTGTGGTAGTATAAATTGTGTTTGTAGTTTTGTGTTAAAATGTGAAAATTAGAAAAGTCAACTTATTTGTTGGTGATTTTAAGTGAATTGTTTTTAGCCTCTGTGGTTAAGTGTATTGCAAGTTGATAATTATCACGGGGATAAGCGTTCAATAAGTTTGATGTCCACTTTTGGTCTCTTTCAAAATTTTCATTTGTTAATAAACCAACTTCAATTTGGTATTTCATATATTTAGCTTTCTCCTTATTATAGTTGATGAGTTCATAATAGCTAAAATCAGTATTTGGACGCGTATTTAGTACAGAATTTTTAACCCTTCTGCCATTAATCCAAACCCCATATTCCTTAGTGTCTTGCCATAATTTCATTTGTGCTTTAGTAGGAACCATTTTAGTTCTAAGAGCTTTTATTTTAGAAAATCCCAGAAACTGTTTGTTTTGTTGCCTGGGGCTCATTTGCAGATAGAGGTTTCTAAGTCTCTCTCTGTCCGGTAATTTAAGTTTAAAAGTGTCTAAGTGTCCTAATTTTTGAAATTCTATTTGATCTTCTTTTGCTGATTTTATGCTATATTGATAATTTTTCATTGCCATTGTATCTATATTATATGCAGATAGAATAGACTGATATTCATCGACAACGCGTTGGGGTGCGTCTGGGTTCCCTCCTTCATTCTTGATTACATAAGGTGGGCCAATTATGAAAAATAATGATTGATGTTCCTGTTTTGGTTTGTCTTGAGCGGAGGCTCTGGTACTAAGCAGGAATCCGATCGCTGCGATCAGGGGGATCAGGGCAATTTGCTTTAGAATAGCTACTTTTCGGGATGTGTTTTTGGTCATCATGATGAGTCGTTTTTTAGTGGTGAGATAATTAAAAGGACTGGATAAGACTAGATTATTGGTTTGGCTTACTGTGTTGAAGAGCAGAAGCCGGTAGGATTCGGTGTTATGAAAGGTATGGACGACAGCGTCGTCGGCTAAATATTCATGGTTGAGCATGATTGCTTTTCGGAAGAGGAACAGCAGGGGATTGATCCATGCAAAGACCATGACCAGTTCCACCAACAAAATATCGATAGAGTGTTTCTGATTGACATGGGTCAGTTCATGTTGCAGGATCTCTTTTTCAATTGTTCCATGTTCAAATTTCTCTTTGTCGATAAAAATGTAATTCAGGAAACTATGGGGAAGCGCGTTGTCTTTTGTCAGGACAAGTGTTGCTCCATGATAGGAGGTTTTTTTGCAACGGGCTGCTGAAAACAGTAGTACTGATAGATTGCGGATAAATCGGATCAGGAGAAAAGCGGTACCTATTATGTATAATCCCAGCAAGATATTAAACCAGGGGATGCTCTTTTCAACAGGAACCTGAGTTGGGGTTTTTGCAGAGTCTGAAGTAGTTGAGCCTGTTGTAGCCAACGTTGCCGAATTATCGGGATGACTAAGTTTGTCTAACCCATTTATTGTTGCCACAATATTTGAAAATCCTGTTGGGGCAATCAATTCATTGACAGTTACAACCGGCGATGGAGTTTTGATCGTAATAAATGAAACGGTCAGTGAAAAGACAATACTGAACAACAGATAGAACCTGTTGAAACGATGCATCTTCTCACGTTCTAAAAGAAGGAAGTAAATTAAAAACAGGACGGCGGCACACAAGAGTGTCTTTACGATATAAGTTATCATTTTTCTTTTCTTTTGATTTCCTGTTCAATAATCTTTTTTAAATCTTCGAGTTCAGTTTTCGTCATGTTGCTTTTGGTGGTGAAGAATGAAGCAAATTGCAACGAGGAGTTTCCAAAATAATTTCTGATGATTCCACTCATGTGTTTGGCGAAGTAATCATCCTTTTTGACGAGGGGATAATACTCACGGGAATTACCATATAATGTATAACCTACAAAACCTTTGTCCTGCATCCTTTTCAGCATGGTGGCCAGGGTTGTAGTTGCCGGTTTAGGATCCGGGGAACTGTCAATCAGGTCCTTCATAAATGCTTTTCCATGGCTCCAGATGATTTCCATGAGTTGTTCTTCTGACTTTGAAAGTTTCATACCTCTACTGTTTGATGTATAACTCTACAAATGTAGAGTATTGAAAAGCGAAAAGCAAGAGTTTTTGAAAATATTTTTAAAAAAAGTTTAAAATTGTTGTTTTTTAATGTTGTAACATAGAAAATGTAGGGAGGCCCCTTGTGGGTCTCCAGGGCAATAACATAGAAAATATTTGGAAAGCGCTAGTGGTGATCCTTTTCCGAATTGAAGATTTTTCATTACTACTGCCCTGGAGACCCACAAGGGGCCTACCTACATTTTCTACAATACCTTATAAAAGAAGCTTATTGTTTGTTTTGGTTTATGTATAATGTGTTGAACAGGAGTTTAAATGTTCCATGGGTCTGGGAACGGAAGGTGATTTCGGGGCCAAAGGCGTACAGGTTGCCTTTTCCGACTTTAGCTACAAATGCAGCCACACCATTTTGCAGATATGCCTGTCCCCAAGCCCATCCACTGCGCAGTGGTTTATTGTTCGGAAACCAGGCCAACGGTTTTACGGTTCCATTTAAGGAAGCTTCTGTTGTGATATTGAAGACTGGACTTCCATCAAAATAGACATCCGCGTTTTTATTCATCCCCCATGCAGCCTGATTGGTCGAGTCTACACTTACGCGCAATACACTTCCCGGGATATAGAATTTCTCCCTGGCCAGTTTCACCTCCTGTCCATTCACCAGTTCTACCAATGCATCATGAACGGGTAGTTTCAGATGATAAGCAAGATTTGTACTCGATCCAATGGTGACAATATTCCCGCCTGCTTCCAGGAATTTCTTTAACTGTGGGATTGATTTATCGGCTGTGATACGTCCCAATTGTCCACGATATGCTACAGGGATATCTTCAGGTTTAGTTTCATTTCTTCCTCTGAATGTATTTCCGGAAGCATTATAAGCCGGGATTGCGCCTGTTACGAAAATAATCACATCATATTTGGAGCGAAGATCGGTTGAGTCGATGTCTTTAGTGGAAATGACATCAGCATGGAAATGATATTGTTCCAGAATAAATCTCACCCAACCGGACGATATTGACCCCCCGTAAATATCCAATAATGCCACACGTGCTGAACCAATTTTTTGAAGTGATACTGGGCGTTTGTCGGTAGTATTTACTGTAACGCCTGTCTCTGAAGCAAGCTTTTCAATGATTGGTTTTACTTTTGTAGAAGCTCCAACATAGAATGAACCTAAACCTGCATTTATATCATTGGTAGTATTGGTTACTCTGAATACTTCAACGCCTGCTTTCAAAAGGTCATTGGCTATCGAAAAAGATTTATTCACATGAGCATCAACCAGATATCCTTTGATTGTACCCGTGGTTTTAACTCCTCCTTTGGAAACCTCCAGTACACCATAAGGGAGTTTTTCAAAAGGTCCGTTAAATGCGTCAAGGATCCGGTCAAATTGTATGCCCATCGTGTATGCCAATGTCCATCCGGCTGCATCATAAGGCGCAACGGGAGGACCTCCGGGATATTGAAAGTCGTTCGGATGATCCTGTGGTTCAAACATATCCAGTACATGTGGGCGGAAAGCCTGATTGGTTTTTACAATATAAGATCCTGCCGGATATTTTTTCCCGGCTACTGTAAAATCACCTGTTGCTTTTTGAATGGTGATGCCGGTTTGAATCAGTGCATTGATAAACCTTATAGCCGTGGGGAAATCCTTTTGATCAGATGGAATGATATAACCTCTTGGGTCTCGGGTAGCCGGGTTCTTCATCACTGTATCATAATATTTTACAGGGATTGTAGGGGCGCCAAACCTGGAAGTTGTCGTGTCTGCATTGGCGCCTCTTCTTGGGGAAGCCGTTTTTGTTGATTCCTGATAGGCCAGATTGATCTCATCCACTTTCTTTGGCGACATGGTCCAATAATCCTTCTCACCATGTTCGATCGAATTATGACCCATCTTGTAGAAATTGTACAACAGTTCATCATGATAACGTTGTGCATAGCCAAGGACTGCATAATTTAAAGAGACCGAATAATCGATAGAAGTCTTGAAATACCATTTCTGCGGAGTCACCGGATAGGGTGTTGCGCCATTGGGAATCAATCGTTGTGGAACCAGTGGAACCGTTGAGGGAGTCGGACTACCTATGATCTCGGTCAGCAGTCCGATCATATTGTGAAAATAGGTGGTAGTCCGTAATCCCCCGTTGTACCATGTCGAAAAGGAAGAACCGGAACGCTCGGTATAACCCGGCTTGCCTTCTACATTCATGCGGTTGATCATCGCGGCTCCAACTGCATCTATGCCTGTAATCACCAATGGATCAAAGACATAATTGAACGGATCGCGATAGGGTGGACCAGCGACCACAGAGCCTGCAGGGCCTGCCTGATGATGATTGTAGAGGATCTGTGGAAACCATTCAACAAACAGTTGACGGGATATGTTTTGAGTTTCCTTCAGATTCATCATGTAGAAGTCACGGTTATTATCGTGACCGGCATACTTTTCATACAAGACCGGGATCTGTTCAAAGGACCGTTTCTCAGGTTTAATTTCATGCATGTACCAGTTCGAAACCAGCTCCTGTCCATCGGGATTGGCATGTGTAAGCAGGATAATGTCCTGATCCAGAATGCGTAATGTTTCAGGATCTTTTCTGCTGATCAGTTCATAAGCTGTTTCTATCAATTGGTGTGTCCCCACGACTTCTGTGGCATGAAGACCTCCATCTATCCATACAACGGCCTTTCCTTCGGCTGCCAGTGCATGAGCCTGGGCATCGGTAAGGTTTTCAGCCCGCGCTAATTTTTGGGAGATCTCTTTATAACGGGCCAGGTTTTTAATATTCTTGGGTGAAGAAACAATCAACATATATTGATCTCTGCCCTCTTCCGTCTTGCCGATGTTTACCAGTTTTACCCGGTCGGAGGCAGCTGCCAGCTTTTTAAAGTATGCTTCTGTTTGTGTGTAAGTTGCCAATTGATAATTGTCTCCGATAACAAATCCAAAATGTTCTTTGGGTGTCGGGATATTTTGGGCAGAGGTTTTTAGCGCAAATACAAAAAGAAATGCAAGAATAAATTGTGAAGTTTTGTTGAGTAACATCAGCGGTGGGTTTGGGTTGTGGGTTAATTGCGTTAGTGTAAGGTTGTAACTACAAATTAAAGATTTATTTTCTTTGGCAGGACAACAGGGATGTAAAATATAACTATTTTTGATTTTAACTGATTGAATTCAACAATTTCCGGTTGTTTCACGTGACCGGAATTCGACAAATAAATTCAATATTTTGAAAGTTCACCAGAAATATAATCTCATGTCTGCAAAAATCAACAATAGTATATTAACAGCATTCTTTATTCTTGCAGGTGCTTTTTTCTCTTTAAAAAGTACTATTGCTCAATCGTTAAATACTGTTGAGATATCCGGAAATAATGGGATTGAGGTTGTTTCAATAAATGGAAATATCAAACCCACGGGCCAATTGCCGCTGGTTACTTTTCAGATAGGGGAGAAGCATTATACTTCACTGGATGCAAAAGCTGTTGATGGAAAGAACCGGATCCCGGGGGTTGCAGAGATTTCGTGGGTTGTAAAAGAATATAGTTTCGGGTTAAAAATACAGATTAAGTTTCAGAATATTTCTTCCGACACTGTAATGTTGCAGAATGTTATTCCTTTTCAGATCTCCTCTAAAAATGTCTATATCACCGGTAAAGGAAATCATGATCTATCCAGAACACATCTATTTCGTCCCGGGTTTGAACCGGTAAATGTGATCGTTCCGGATAATGCATGGGAGTTGGGCTTCTCTGAAATTGAAATGGTCGGAGGCCAAAAAGTATGTGCGCTCATGCGTCGTTCTAAAGAGGCTGTCGTAAAAGGGCGAAAACATCGGTTCGAAACCGAACTTTATCCCGGTGGCTCTGTGGAATATACGTTATGGGCCGATAGTTATGAAGGCAACTGGCAGGAGGGACTTAGGGTGATGTTCCAGCAACGAATGCTTTATGATGTCGAGCCGGGTAAATTCAATGATTCATTGTTTCAACGCAAGGATCTGCAATGGGTTCGTCATGCTTATGTTTCTCACCTTATCCAAAACTGGGACAATTATTATTACGACATTGCCGATGGAAAGTTTCATCTCGAAGATTTTGTCAAGCGAGGTCAGAAATTGTACGGGGGCGATGACTTCATTGGCATCTGGCCCACATGGCCGACGCTGGGATTGGATCAGCGTAACCAGTGGGATCTGTTTCGTGACCTGCCTGGCGGAATGGCACAAATCAAAAAACAGGCTCTGATGTTAAATCGTTATGGATCACGCCTTTTTATCTGTTACAACCCGTGGGATCAAAGCACACGTGGAGAAAGTCATACGGTCGGGATGGCCGATATCATTGCTGCCACAGGCGCCGATGGCGTTGTTTTGGATACGCAGGGGGCATCGAGTCTGAAGCTTCAACATGCTGCCGATTCTGTCCGCAAAGGGGTCGTCATGTACAGTGAGGGAATGGCCGTGGCCCGTGATATGCAGGGAATCGTTTCAGGACGTGTGCACAATGCGCTGTATTACTGTCCGATGCTCAACCTGAACAAATTTATAAAACCTGAATTTGCGATATTTCGGGTAGCAGAACTTTTCAAGGAACCTATCAAACGGGAATACAGTGTTGCCTTTTTCAATGGCTATGGCACCGAGATGAACATCTTCGCTCCGGGGAAACCTGAATGGGCTGATGAGCAGTACCGTTATTTAGGCAGGACATCACGGATCCTAAGAGAGAACACTACAAACTTTGTTTCGAAGGAATACACTCCGCTTATTGCAACTTTCCGTGATAATATCTGGGTGAATCAATGGAACAATGGGGATAAAATCATTTATACCATCTACAGCCTCATCCCTGAAGGATTCAAGGGAAATCTCTTTGAAGTGAAACCACAAGCCGGTTTTCATTTCGTAGATCTTTGGCAACACCGGGAAAAAGAGGCCAAACAGGTTGATGGGAAATGGTTGATCGAAGCAGAAACTGATGCCTTTAATCAATCCTGGTTGGGGACAAACAATGAGGGACAAGTGGATTGCATTGCACGGTTACCGGAGCTGTTGAAAACATCTCTCGAAAGTGATGTTCTGCAGGTTGACGCTGCCAAAGGTGATGAAATCAGGATCTGGACTGGAGTGCCGGACTATGAAAAGAAACAATTCATCTTGCCTGCTTCGAAGAACACCATCCGTCTGATGGAACATTTCGGACGGTTTGAAGGCAGATTTGTGATCCAGTTATTTGATAAAGGAATACTGCTTGATGAGAAAGTTGTGGAGGTTATTCCGGGAACACCAAGGCTGGTTAGTAAATCCATAAAGACATTGTTTTTGAAATCTACTCCTTCCGGAATGGTGAAGATCCCGGCCGGAAAATTTGTATTTAAAGCTTCCAACGGAGATGATTTCATCCCCTATCCTAAAGAAAATGTGGACAAAACTTTTGAACTCTCTTCGTTTTATATGGACAAATATCCGGTGACTAACCGACAGTTTAAAGCCTTTTTGGATGCTACACGCTACACGCCAAAGGATAAAGCCAATTTCCTAAAGAATTGGGTTGCCAATAAAATTCCTGCAGGGCAGGAAAATTATCCTGTTGTTTATGTCTCTTTTGAAGATGCATTGGCCTATGCAAAGTGGGCAGGGAAACGGTTGCCCACAGAATTGGAATGGCAATATGCGGCACAGACTTCTTCTTTGAATGAGTGGCCGTGGGTGCAGGAAAAGCCTGTCAAAAGGGTTGAACAGGTGATAACCAACACGCTGACGGTGACAAATGTGGAGGGGATCGATCCTACGTTTTGTAATCTGGGTGACGGGAAGCTTTATCCGGTTGGGAAATATCCAAAGGGGACAAATCCTTTCGGGCTGGAAGATTTGGTGGGTTGTGTGTGGCAGCTGACGAACGATCTGTATGCAAACGGGAGTTACCAGTATATCATTTTGAAGGGTGGTAGCTTTTTCAAGCCCTCTTCGAGTTGGTGGTATGTGCAGGGAAGGCCGCGGGAGTTGCATTACAGGCAGTTCCTGTTGCGTGTTTCTGAGGGTTTTGAACGAAATGCAACCGTTGGTTTCCGCTGTATTGCTGATAGTGAAAAATAAAATAATGCAATCATGAAGAAGAATTTAATCCTTTATATCTGTCTGTTTTATCTAATGCCTTTTGCTTTGTTGGCTCAGACAAAATCACAAACACAAATCAAAATTGCTTTGGTTGGAGAACTTATGCCAAAACAGGAGGTGGAAAAGATAGAAAGCCTGTTAAAGACATTTCCCAATACCACTTATTCAGTAGTTTCTTTAAAGGATTTAAATCAGACGAAACTCAAAAACTTCACCCATATCTGGATTCATAAAACGATTGTAAATACACCAACTCAGGATGAAGTAAATAGTGGAAAAGCAATTACAGAATTTGTTAAAAACGGAGGAAATCTATTTTTATCAAGAGAAGCCGTTACCCTACTCAACATCTGGCAAATCGAAAAACAGCCATTCCAGGTTGAAACAGACACTGTTCGTGACGATGGTTTTGGTCGCCCTGTAGGCTTTCATGCCTTTAAATCTCATCCTCTTTTTGCCGGCATGAATGGTGGCGTCTATCCAAGCAAGGCATTTGAAGATCATATTGTCAGAAAGATTGGATTCTTCGGAAACACAATTCCAATCACTGGAAAAGTAGCCGGAATAGAATGGACCTACATCACTTTTCACGAGAATTCAAAGTTATTGCTTGAATACAAGATCGGCAAAGGAACTGTCATTGCCGCAGGAGCTTTTCTCGATTATGAAATACCCAATTTCAATAGTTTGCAACTGAATCTTTTTACCCAAAACGTTTTTCGATATACTTCAGGACAAATAACAAATCAGAAAAAATATTACTGGGAGTATGACAAACAGGTTGTAAAAGAAATTCCGTTTAAGACACTCCCCCAACCACTCATCCTTTCAAATAAGTGGAATGTTCCACAGTTAAGCATTCAGCTTCAACGCGAAGAGGCAACCAATGACTTCGTGAACCTGGCCGGTCGCAGGATCCTGATCATGGGCAAGGAGAGAGGCGGCATCGAAGAAATATGGGTGCATCCATTCATGGCAATTCGAGATTATCAGGTTGAAGTGTTGATGAAAAGTGGCGTTAGGTTCAGACTGAACAAGTTGATCCCTAAGATCACCATATCGCCGGAAATGTTGATAAGGGAATATGAATCAGGCGATTTAAATCTCAAAGAAATCATTACCCTTTCATTTGATAAGCCAATGGCTGTAATGCATTATGAATGGTCAGGAAATCAGATCGATAAAATAATTATTCAACAAACATCCAATCTGCGATTCATGTGGCCTTATTCTGAAACCGCCACAAGAAACATTGAATATTCCTGGATTCCCAATATCAATGGAATGCTGATTTCCGGTCAAAATGGGGAGTTGAGTTCACTTACATCTTTTAGCGCTAAACCTTCAAAACACTTAATCGATCAGAGTGACTCCATTACCGGTCAACCCGCGAACTTTAAATCATTCAGGACAGACAAAATTCAGGTGAACAGCGCCTTCGTATTCAACGCTACTGATATTAAGTCGCAAAGCCTGAATGTCTATTTCATTGCCGGTTCCGAAGGGATCCCGGCAACAATGTCTCTGTTGAAGAACCAGAAATCCAACTTCAACGAATTGTTCTTAAATGCAAATACTTATTACAAGTCACTCTTAAAGAATTATCTGGTAATTCAGTCTCCAGACTCCGTTTTTAATGAAGGATACAAATGGGCGCTACTTAGAACAGATCAGTTTTTACAGGAGACCCCGGGAGTAGGCACCAGTCTGATGGCCGGATTTGGAACTACAGCAAGGGGTTGGGATGGGAATCAGAAGGTGAATGGTCGTCCGGGTTATGCCTGGTATTTTGGCAGGGATGGCCAATGGAGCGGGTTATCCATTGATGCTTACGGCGATTTCAAAATGGTTAAAAAGGAATTGGAGGTCTATAATCGTTGGCTTGATCTCTCGGGCAAGGTCTATCATGAGCTGACATCCAGTGGCGCTGTGCATTATGATGCCGCTGATGCATCTCCATTGTATCTTGTTCTGGCAGCCCATTATCTGAAAGCCTCGGGTGATCTTGCGTTTATTAAATCGATCTGGCCCGGGTTGAAAAAAACGTATGAATACATCATGAGCACCGATACAGATGGCGATGGTTTGATCGAAAACACCAATGTAGGCCACGGATGGATAGAAGGGGGGAAGCTTTATGGTTCACATACCGAATTCTATCTTGCAGGATGTCAGGCCGCTGCTGCCGAGGGAATGAAATATATGGCTCTGGCAATGAATGAAAAAGATCTTGCCAGTCAATACGGTCTCGTGGCTGAAAAAACCAAAAAGATAATTGATCAGACATTTTGGAATTCTAAAACCAACTTTTTCAACAACGGCAAAATGAAGGATGGTAGCTTCATGGAGGACAAGACAGCTTTGGCAGCAGTTTGTGTCTATCTGAATGCCGTCACCGATCCAAAGAAGGCATTTGCCGTGGGATCTGAGTTTTCGGGAAATGCCTACACAACAGATTGGGGCACACGCATCATCAGTGAATTCAGTCCCAACTACAATGCGGGAGCCTATCATGCAGGAATGGTCTGGCCACTGTTTACGGGCTGGGTTTCGTTGGCGGAGTATTCAACAGGATGTTATACTTCAGGGTTTCTGCATCTGATGCAAAACATCAATATCTATCACGACTGGGCTTTGGGCAGCATTGAAGAGACTTTAAATGGCAAGACATACAAACCTAACGGGGTTTGTGCCTTGCAGTGTTGGTCGGAAACCATGATCCTGCAGACAGCAATTGAAGGCATGTTGGGTTTGAAAACCGATGCTTTAAACAATAATCTGAAACTTGCTCCCCGGTTTCCATGGGACTGGAACAAAATTCAGGTTTCGAATATCAGGATGAATCAGACTTTGGTCGATCTTAAAATTGAGAAGTCGGTTCTGGAGACAACTTACCTTCTGACCAATAAAGGGAAACAGGTAAATATTTCATTTACTCCTGCTTTTCCTCTATTTACTGAAATCCAGTCGGTTGAAATGAATGGAAAAAGTGTATCATATACAATCAGGCAACAATCGGAAAGTGTAGAATTATCCATCAATGACTTTGAATTAAAAGAAGGTGTAAGCAAACTGGTGGTCAAACATCAGGGCGGGAAAGCAATCCTTTCACCTGTTGTGCAGGCATTGCCAGGACAAGAGAACACAGGTGTTAAAGTGATTTCTCAAAAAGCAGATGGTCAGAGATTGAGAGTATTATTAAATGGTAAGCCGGACAAAGCATATCTGATACATTACTATTCTGTTGATCCTATCAAAATCATTATTGGAGGAAGAATTATCAGACGGGAAGATGCAGTCACAACCATTGATGTTGTCATGCCATCCTCAAAAGAGAAATATGTGGATACTGAGTTGATCATTAAATAAATTACAAGATTATTTTTCAATCTCACTTTCAATCAATTTCTTCAAATCATCGCCACTACTGGGTTTGGGGGCATTGAAGTTTGCAACATTCCCCTTTTTATCGATCACGACAAACTTAGGGATATGTTCATCGATATATGAATCATAGGCAGCTTTATCTTTGTCGAAGAGCTGAATTCCGGCAGGCCTGTCTTTTCTTACAGCCTTTTCCCAATCATCAAAAGTATCCAGAACACCAATACCGACAAAAACTATTCTCTTATCATTCTTGTATTTACGATACAATTCTTTTAATGATTTGTTTTCGACACGGCATAAATCACACCAACTTGACCAAAGATCTAAAACGACAACTTTACCTTTGAAGTCTTCCAGTTTATAGGTTTCATCGTTTTTATTGTTCAGTTTAAAAAGTGGAGCTGGCTTTCCGATATAAAAATTCGCTTTATCTGCCTCTTTTTTAGTCATATCACGTTCTTCAACTGCCAGTCTTTTGGTCTTTTCAGAGAAGACATTATCGAGCGCTGTCATGGAACCGGCTGATAGTAAAGGATAATATGTGCTGAATTGATCCCTGTATTTGTTTAAATCCTCAATTGTCCGGTAGGTCCATATCGGGAATTCAATGATTTTGTATAAAACAAATGCCTTTACATCGCCTTTAAAAATGTTATTGGACTTTTCAAGAACAGTATTTACCGGAATTTTATCAATATTCTTATACGTATCAATCGGATTATCAGATAGCAGTAAATAATTAAGATACGAATCAGGTCGGCGATAGCTGATTCCGGATCTGAACTCAGAAGAGATCAGATACTCTTCGTTACTGAGATTGGCAAAGAAATCTTTATCAAAATTGTTTCGAACAAAAGAGATGGTTTGTTCAAGACTGTACTTTTTATGTTCGGCATAGAGAAACAGATACTTTAGCTTTTCGAATTTATTGTCCATTCGGGTCATCTTGCCAAACTCAGCAAGATACTTGTCCTGTGAAGAGTTTTGATCGAAGACAAGATGAGCAATCGAATCACGCAATTGCTGTGTTTTATTGATCAATCTAATGAAATCTGTTTCATTCATATCCCACCAGACGATTGAATAGAAACGAGAAGCCGGGATAGAATCCAGAATTTTATAATAATTGCTTGCCTTGGCTCCTCTGCCGGTTAATTTAAAATCGTGTTTGTTTTTTGATGGCTTAAAAAATGTGAGGTCATATCCCGGCGCAGCCATGATATTATTAAAAGAATCAAAATCAAAAACAAGATTGATTTTAGTAGGAGCCTTTATATTATCAGTTTCTATAAAGAATACTCCGTCTTCATTAAACAAGGTAGAATCAGAATGGGTCTGATCATATTGGTCGATATAGTCAATCCGTACTTTGTTGGTCACATTCAGATACTCAGAAATATCCTCAATCATAACCTGCCCTTTGATGATAAATGTTTCGGGGCCTTGTTTCTGCTGACCAAATCCGACCCGGGAAAAGCATAAGATGAAAATCAGGATAAATGCCTTCTTCATATCAACACTTTTTAAAATGCAATCCTCCTTATTAATGAACAATCCGGTGAAGGTGTTTTATATTTAACATTATCAACAAGATCTTGTTGGTTAAAGATGGGGATTAATTTGTCTCATCTTTAATGCAACGTACACTCAGACTGTGAGCCGACCCAATGGTATTATGACAAATCCTGCTATCACCTTGTTTGAAAAGTCGGGTGTAGATCGGATTTCCATTTCTGGTTGTCGACCAGAAACTCGCCTGATCCCCAAGATGTTCAAACATTGTGGACCGACGGCCTCCTCCAAATAATACCTCAAAGCCACTCGACCCTCCGGCTAAAAACTTTCCGGCAATATTTCCCTTATATAAACCCGGACCGCTTGCATCATCTTTACTCATGCCAAGTGCAATTTCCAACGACTGCCATTCAGCCTCCGAAGGCACGTGCCATCCTTTTGGACTGATTTGATCCAGTACTTCAAAACTATACAACAGACCAAACTGCGTGCTGTTTTTTTCATCATTATTGTAAGACCAGGAACCGCTTTGGGGCTTGTAGTTCATGTTTTGTGACATCCAGGTCTGTCTGCCAATTTTAACCCATTTATAAATCTGTCCGTCTCTTTGGTCCTTGAATGTCCCGGTTTCATTCGGCTTATAAACAACTTCACCCGTTATCCCCAGACTCGTCAATTTTTTGTAAATAAACGAATCTTTCCCGGTCAGGCTCAAAGCTTTTGTGCCCCAAAGCTTAAACTGCTCTTCATCTTTATAGTTTTCCTTATATATCATTGCCATATGAAACGCCATCTCACCTTTGTAACCATAGTTTTGCAACTCATCCAGTGCAAAACCGTGATTATAACTTCTTAGCGCCGATTCAAAGTCTCCGCTATACGATTGAGCAAATCCCAATTCCTTGTATAAAGAGATATCTTCAGGATTGTGCGCTATAGCATTACTCAAAACCCTGATGGCATCGGTGTATTTTCCAACACCGTTATAGGCATAGCCCAGTTCAAATTCTACGCCCGGCGCTGTGGGCCTCATGCTGTATGCCTTTTCAAGATAGGGCAAGGCTGCCCGGCATTCTTCATTTGCATTCAAAGTCCTCCCCAATGCAATGTCATGCATTACCGGATCCGGAATTCGGTAACCATCCAAAAGCTTGGGATTGAGTTCAAGTCTCAACTCGATAATTTTTTTTGTGGGCAACAGTGCAAGCAAGATATTCGTGGTCTTTCCCAGTCTTTGTTTTACAGTATAGGTTTTAGGGCCACTATCTACACGATTAAATCTACCGTTTTCATCAATTCTCAAATCACCTTCGTACTCAAAAGTAAGCCCTGCCATTGCATCAAGATAAATATATCCAAAAGCATATTTATCGACATCTTTTTTCTTTGGAATGACAACCCACTGGTTCTCACATTCATAATACCTATGGTCAAAACTAAAGGGGGAGTGATTTGGTAATACATCCTGGGCATTCATGATAATGGTTGAACAGAGTAGAATAATAAGTAAGATTCTCTTTTTCATAAGGTTAACAAGTTAAGATTTATATTATCATTTTTATAGCGCTTATCATTTCAATAGTAGAAAGAAGAATTTTTATTTAACAAGATGTTTTAACAATGCAAAGAACCTGGTTAGCCTCAGTTTAAGTATGTTATTGTAAAACTACGGTGTAAATGTCATCCATTTAAATATCAAAACCAAATTAATTATTCTTGCCAAAATTTATTTTCCCTGTTTTGAACAGAAACACTTATTTAGATATATACATAGATATATGCATGAAAAATAATTGATGAAACATATAGGGGATAAGCAAATATACATTTGTTAATAGAAATTAAATATTATAACTTAGACGAATTAAACTAAAAGTTATTAATCTTCATAAATACAACTCAATCAGTTTAATAAATCTTTTCAACTGAGTCATTATTATTATTATTTATTTTCTATTAATGTATTTATTCAACTTTTTACAAACAAACACAAACAAAGCATGAAAAAAATTACACTTTTTTTAATTTGTCTCGTTTCTTTAGTAGGAGCAAACGCTCAGAATGGAACCAGACTCATTGGATTCGATGCGCAGAGTATGGGCCGGGCAGGCACTTCGATTGGGGTATTCGATTCACCCGAACTGATGATAACCAATCCTGCCGGTTTATCATTTCTTGAAAAACCATCACTGAATATCGACTTCTCTATGATGTCACCCAAGGTGCATTTTAAGAACTCACTCAATGATGCTGATGGCGCTAAAAACCTGTTTCCTCTTCCTTCGTTGAGTTATATGAAGAAATCAGCCAATAAGGATAGCAAATTTACATGGGGACTTGGTCTGTTCACACAAGGTGGAATGGGTGCAGATTTTTCCTTGAAAAACGAATTGTACCGTGATCAAACCTATGTGCAGAATGTTACAGCCGGCACCTATAGTCCGGTGAAGGGAACATATTCAGAACAGAACTATCATTCACAATTTGCTGTTATGCAGGCTGGTCCATCATTTGCTTATAAACTAAGCAATAAATTCTCCGTTGGCGTCTCTGTTTATATGGTATACAGTATGTTGGAATTCAGAATGCCATTTGGTATGAATCCTGCCATCATGCAGGGTACACCCAATGGAATGACCGGATTCACTTTTGGTCAGTTATTCTCAATGTCGCCTGCACAGGGTGGCTTCGGTTACAGTGAAGTGATTGCTTCGGCCGATATGAGTAAGTTAACTGCAATCAGCGTGGGAGGTAAAATTGGCATTGCTTACAAGGCAAGCGACAAGTTATCTTTCGGCTTTAATTATACTTTGCCAACCACACTGAATTACAAGAGTGGAAAAGCCACGATGGATATGTCGAAACAAATGGAAGATGCAATGGGACGTGGAATTATGGGCCTGTACGCCAATCCTGCAATGAAGAATACTCCTTTGAACACAGCCCTGGGCTATGTATCCGGAAACTTTACGCAGTTGGGTATTGATCTCTCGCAAGGTGTTGCAGCCGAATATGGACTTGATGTCACCATGAAACTCCCGATGTCAATTGGTTACGGTATGTCGTATCAAACAACTTCGAAGCTTAAATTAGCACTGGATGCTGAATGGGTTAATTGGGCAGATGCTTTTGACAAAATGCAGATTAAAATGTCAAATGGAACCAGCGTAAATGTGAACAAGATGATTGGCAGCAGTTCTATCAATATGGATTTCCCATTGAATTGGAAAAATACAGTTATTGTTAAAGTTGGTGCAGAATATCGGGCATGTGAACGTTGTACTTTGCGACTGGGCTATGCTTATGGCAGCAATCCTGTTCCTGCAACCACCCTGTTTCCGGTCTTCCCTGCAATCGTAACGAGTCATGTGACGATTGGTGGTTCATACAACATCAGCCAAAGAGTTTCTTTGAGCGCTGCTGTTGAATCTGCCCTGAACAGCAAGGAAACATCTTCTAACCCAAGCGGAATACAAAGCGAATTTTCAGGAAGTACAAGTCAGCTAGGTACTACTTTAGGCCATGTTTCTTTAAACTGGAAACTGTAATTACTTTTTTGCTTTTTAATTTTGCCCGTAGGGCATAAATGACAATAGAAAGACCTGAAAATAAATGGGGATCAACCTTTAATGTTAATGCCCTACGGGCAACATGAGAGGGGGAATTGCATTTCTATTGTCATTTATGCCCTACGGGCAAAAGAGAATCGGAATCTGATCAGACCACAAAGTCATCATTCTTCGACAATTGTTTAAATACTTTGAGACCATACCCTGTTAATTCAATCCGGGTTGTCTGAAAACGCGTTTAGGCATTTCGACCATGATTGCAGGTGAAAGGGCTTTCAGGACTTTTGCCTTGGTGGTTCTTGTTCTGGGTATACGGGCGATCCCTGAGACAACGAGATTAAAGTTTTGATTGAAAGCATTGTTCATCAGTTCAAAAACTACAGTTGCTTCTGTCCCTCCGGGAGGAACAATTACGGGTTTCATTCTGACGATGCCTTTGGGCGGATTGTCGAGAACGAGTTGTATGGGGAGTTTGAAGTCTTCAGCCCTGTTGACTTTAACTTTAAATGAAAAGGTTGTATCCCTGGTTAATGCAATAACCGAATCAACCGGAATCTTATGACTGATATTGAAAGAAAGTGGCGGAACAACAGATGTCACAAAGTCACTTGTTGGCAGCAAATGTTGATAGAAAAAGGCCTGCATCTTGTCTTCAACCGGTTCTGCTTTTCGCTCAACGTTGCCAAGAGGGGTTTCCGCTTTCCCTGTAACGGTCAGATCCAAAGCGCCCAACTTAGCATCTTTTGGCGCCGTGACGGTCATGGTTAACTGATTTTGTCCTTTCTTCATCAATCCGTTACTGTTTGTATATCCCGTTGGCAGTCCTGCTAAGTTCAGACTGATCTCGCCCATGAAATTATATTTCCGCAAAGCATTAACGGTAAACGAAGTCGTTCCTTCCTGGTTAATAGTAAGGTTTGATGGACTGATGCGTAAATCGAAATCGGGGAGTGGCTTCCCAATGAAAAGACGGTAGCCGTAGTTTATACCGCCTTTGCCAAGCACATCGCGCACACGGATAAAGATTTTTCCATCTTTCAGGAATTTATAGGTCATCTGTGGATCGGCATGAAAAGTCTCCATCCCTTCGCTCTTGTCGGGATAATCATCCATCTGGGCCACCACCTTGTTGTTTTCATTATAGAGCGTGAGGTCGGCATCGAGCTGAGAACCCAACCGATGCGCAATGATTTCAATGACGATGTTTTGTCCTTTTTGCCCTTCGACAGCAAACCAATCTTCTTCTCCCGGAAAGCGGATCATACCATTTATAGTATTATCCCGCGGAATTAACAGCGGGGTAGTCGGACTGTTATTTGTGTTGATCGAAAGTTCTGCGCCTTCTGATGTGCCAAATGCAATGTTATTGGAGTGCAGCCCCTTGCCATTGACCGTGAAGTAGATCTTCTTATCGCTCCCCTTTTTTACTTTTAATTTGATGTTGTTTTTTGAAAGATTGACCCCATCAAGTGCAACAGTTGTTTTCGTTCCAATTTTGCCACCCAATGGAAATATTGAACGTACAAAAGGGATTTCACCAATGCTGATGCGGTAGACAAAGTCCTCGCGTCCACGGTAAACGGCGTCTTTAATTTCCAGCGTATATTCTCCAGATTGAGGTACTGTATAAATGATCACCGGATCAGGATTGTCGCCAAAGTCATCGTCGTAGGCTACTTCCTTTTCTTTCGCATCACGGAGGGTCAATATGGGTTGAAACCATCCGGGGACGGCATCTGCAAGATAGGGCACTAACAAGCGGGCCTTGGTGTAACATACAATTGTCTGACCTTTAGTGGCGGAGAAACGAAAGAAATCTCGTTCACCGGGAAGGATTTGTCCATTGACAACACATGGGAGTTTGGGTAATAAATAAGCGGTTGCTGGCTTGTCGTTGGGCTCGGTTTCATTAACCTCTTCCAGTTCGTTGACATCAAAAAATATGCGGTTTGAAAAACCGCTTTCGGTTACCAAACGAAAGTCATGTAGCCCGATTTCAGCATTCTTGTCGATTGTGATTCTTACTTTCACCTGCTCTTCGATCTGAGGAATATCCTGTTCTTTAATCCGAAGGTTTTTCTCTTTCAGGTTGACTGGGATCTTTTCAAGGATGGTGCCGGTTATTCCTTTTCCGGTTACAAATACCCCGTTTACATCACTCAGGTTCTGTCCACCGATAATGACATCAACGGTTTTGCCTTGTTGACCTCCGGTAGGATAGACATAACCGATATATGCCTGGGCGGCTGCTCTTGAAAAGGTAATGACGCTTATAATAAGCAGAATATATAGTCCTTTTGATTTCATTTTTTTCATAAATTTAAAAGAGAACTTATGGCTTCATTATTTCAGTCAGCATGCCACCTCTTTTTTCCTTTTCCTGGGGAAGGAAGAGCATTGGGACATCACCTTCGGTTGGATGGGGTAATGTGCTTTTCGTATCGATTCCCATCAGGGTATAGATGGTTTCGGCAAAGTCCCATGGGAAGACGGGACGCTCAATGACTTTTTCGCCTCTCGGATCTGTAGCGCCAACAACTTTACCTCCGATAAAGCCTCCACCGGCAACCAGATAACTGAATGCAGCACCAAAATGGTTCCTTCCGCCATTCCAGGGTGGTTCATACAATACTTTAGGTGTACGGCCAAACTCTCCGCCACAAATTACAATGGTTTCGTCGAGCAGCCCTTTTTCTGAAAGATCTTCGATTAAAGCCGAAAGCGCCTGATCCAACTCCGGTAGTTTTTCATTCATCCTTTCGAAGTGTTGCTTATGTGTATCCCAACCTCCATTTCTTACAACCACAAAAGGAACTCCTTTTTGAACCAAACGCCGTGCAACCAAGCAGGATTGTCCAAATCTGTTTTTCCCATATTTCGTGCGTGTGGCATTGCTCTCTTCGTTGAGGTTGAATACTTTTCGGTCTTCTCCCAGGATAAGTGAGTAGGCCTGTTGTTGGTATTTGTCCATATCGGCCAATTGCTTATTGTCGGGCATCTGTTGAGAGAAATCGTCCAATGAATTGAGTAACTTCTTTCTACTCTTCAACTGATCATCGGAGTATGCGCTGTTTATGATCCCCTCGACTGAAAACTGAGCTCCCTCGGGTGCACCACCTGTGGCAAATGACTTGTATTGTGGTCCTAAAAATCCGGCTTCATTAAAACGTGATGAACCGTTTGTCAGTGATATGTATGGTGGGATGCTTCCTTTGTAGGTTCCCTCCTTTTTGAATGCGATAACGGCTCCCATCGAAGGATAAACAATTCTTCCTCCCGGCAAGGAGCCGGTTTCCATGACATAACTCGCTGTTTCATGACCATTTATACCATGTGTCATACTGCGTATGATACTGTACTTATCAGCAATTTTTGCCAGCAGTGGAAGCTTTTCACCGATCTCTATTCCCGGAACATTAGTGATACTCGTTTTATTGAGTGGTCCGGTATAATCTTTTCCTGCCTTGGGTTTGGGATCAAACATGTCTGTCTGAGTTGGACCACCATCGAGATAGACAAATATTACCGATTTGGCATATTTTTTATCAGCCGGTTGTTGCGCTTTGAGTGTTTGGAGATTTCCAAAAAGGAATATTCCAATTGTAATCGTACGCAAAAATAAAAAAATATGTCGATTTATATGCTGATTAATCCTGTTGATATATTTGATTTTCATCTTATTCAGTTTTGTTTTTATAACTTCAACTTACGCATTCAAAATATTTTCGCTTAAAATTAATGGTCGAACAAAAACTCTTTCGTGTTGATCAAAGCCCATACCAAGTCAGAGGTATTCTGATATTTATCCTTTTTGGGTTCAGCAAAATAGGTCATAGCGGTTGAAGTCTCTGATTGTAGAGGAAAACGGTTGAGGACAAGCAAATAGAGTTCAGAAATCAGTTTTTCTTTTGAAGTAACCTGATCGGTCAACAGTTTCAACTTCTTGCTTTTATTGATTTTATCTGTCACCTGTGTAGAATTAAGAAGATATAATATCTGCTTCATCGTCAGGTTATTATTTCGATCGCTTTCATAAGAAATGTCGCGTGAAGGACGACCAAACATTTCCAACACAGGTGTTGAAATAGTGCCGTCTTCCAATTGCACAGCCCTGGTGTCTTTTGGTAAAAATGTAAAAGGTTCGGGAACCCGACTCCAGTAAGTTTCGGGTGCATCGGTGATATCACAGATGGCATCGATCAGTTGTTCTGCAGTTAAACGATGAATCTGATAATGAGAGAAAAGCGTTTCATCAGATTTATTGCTTTCGTTTGTAACGGCAGACCGCTGGTATGTTTTGGAATTCAGAATCAGGCGAAACATGTATCTGACATCGTAATTGTGGGTCTTAAATTCATTCTCCAGAAAAGTAAGCAGCTCAGGATTAGAGGGAGGATTGTTGTCTCTGAAGTCATCAGGAACGTCGACAATACCACGGCCCATCAGCCAAAACCAGATACGATTGGCCATCACCTTTGCAAAATAGGGGTTTTGCTTTGCAGTGAGCCAGTCGACAAGCGCAATTCTCAAATCTGTATTTGCTTTTAAAACAACCTTATCGCCACCGGCCATAGTAACTGAGTATATTTTAGGAGATATATCTTTGTCGATATAGACGAATTCCTCTTTCCATTCTTCGCTTTTCTTGTATTTCAATTGTGAAAAGAATGGACCCAGATCAGCGCCAGATTTATTGTCCCCGAATTTGGTGTTAGAACGCATTCCCAAAAAGAGGAGTGCAAAAGACTCTGAAATATTTTTAGCATCCCGTGTTTGAAAAGCCCTGTAGAAATTTACTTCAGGCACTCTGAAATTACTCCCTGAAGAGATGAGTAACTCCCTGACAAATTGATCGTAAGGGATATTGTTGCGAATGCTTTCTTTCATCCATCTGGCATATGCCTGTACTGCATTGGGCCATAGATTGCTTGGAAACTCTGATTTACAGCGCAGTAAATCACCCCATTTCAACACCTGATATTCCACAAAGCCATCGGATTCGAGCAAAGAATCTATTTGGTTAATTCTTTTTTCGGGATCTTTTAGTTCGATAAACTTTTGAGCTAAAGATGAAGAGGGTTGTCTGCCTGTAATATCAAGAGAAAGGCGGCGAATAAAGGCAGCATCGCTGCATAAGCCGGATGCTGTGAGATTATTCTTATTCAGACTATTATCAACACATGCATCCAGCCGGGAAACGGAGTTTGTAAAATCCTGAGCCGATACCTTGAGGTTTTGCGAAAAGAGAGGTATTACTGAAATCAGCAAATAAATGAAACTGAAAACTGTTCGCTTTTTCATAAAATAGTTATTTTAAACAAGATAATTAGCTTCAATTTCGACCAAAAGAGTGTTTCGACAAATATCGGCTTTTACAATGAAACCTTTGTCTTTTCCGAAGTGATCATCACACAGGGATTTCACAATTAAATAGTCTGATACATTTTTCACATAAGCGCGGTAATTGAGGAGTCGGGGATGTGAAGTTAAATATAAATTGTTATTATCCAGATTATTCCTTGAGACTAAATGATCAATATTTTTGATGGTCGTAAGTGTTTGTTTAGATACATCTTCTGCATAAACGGTTTGTTCTCCAATGATAGAAGCCGTACCTGAAATAAAAAGGAAGCCATCTTCTCCAAACTTCATGTACTTTCCTCTTTCAAACTTTGGTGTCGAAATCTTTTTGACCTCTTCAATTGCGTTTCCTATCAATACGGTTGATGAATAACTGTGGGCATCAACCTGAAAAGAATTTGTAATTGGTCTGATACTATTTCTTTTCATTTCTTTAAAAGCTATTGCTTCAATGGTACAACCACCATATTCAGTGCCAATGCCTGTAGCCGATGGATAGCCATTCTTAAAATCCGATTTTCTATAGTAAAGAGATCTCAGGTCATTGAAAATCTGATAATTCTGAAGGGGTTTATCATTGCCGGTATCTAAATGAATGATGTTTTCAATATAATTCCATTGACGAACAATTTCATGATAATCAAAACCATTTGCGCGTAGTGTATCATCAAACAAGCTGAATGTTTCGAGTGTGTTTTCTTTAAAAGTAGCGTGTTTCGCTGAATATTGCGTTGTGAAAAGACAACTGAACTCTGGACTGTCGATGTGCAATACTGCTGATTGTTTGTCTTGTTTAAAAGTGAAAGTAGGGTCCGTTTTTGAATAATCAAAAGTCCAGATTTCCATCATCATTTCGCAATCTATTGGAGGCTGGCAGACCAGTGAAACCGGAGTATTATTTATATCAGATTGTGAAAGCTTTTCAATCAATAAATTCATTTTCCCTAAATAATCTGCATTGTCACTGCACCTTTTGAAGACTGTAATCTTTACGATACGCTGATTTACTTTATTATCTCCGGAATTATTTGGGATCTGACTCAAACAGGATTGAAGCTGGGTCAAAAAATCTCCTGAAGAATTGGATTGAATGTTATGAATAGATAGATGCATTTGAGTTCTATAGATAGAGGATGTTTATCATCATATAAGACTCAAAAACGTTCACAAAGTTTAATATAAAAAGGGAAATAAGTAATACATTATGTAGAGACGCAAAATCTTGCGTCTCTACATAATGTATTACTTATTTCTAAATCACATTAACATACTTTAGCTCTTAGTGACTTAGAATCCACCACCGCCACCACGGTTCCCGCCACCTTCAAAACCACCAACTCTTTGACGCATATTGTTCTGAGGCAAGCTTTCTCCCGGTTTCAGGAAGTTATTGAAATTATATGTCAGTGAGATCATAAAGTACTGAGGCAGAATTGTTGATTGGGTATCTGTAATATTGCTACCATTGATAGTTCTGCGAATACTTTGGTTTTCTTTCAGTATATCAAAAATCTGGAATTTTAACTGTGCACGTTTATTCTTCAGAAAGTCTTTTGTGAAGGAGGCATTCCAGAGTGCATAATTTTTATTATATCCTGTACCATAACCTGTATTGATATTATATTGATAGTCTGTGGCAATCGTTAATCCAATTGGCAGGACAAGTTTTAAGTCGGCTAAAAAGTTATAACTGACATAGATATTTGAGTTCAGGGTTTGAACACTCTGCCATGCACGATTATAATTAACACGACTCGACGCAGTAAACATTAAAACTTTACCATTGATACTTCCTGATAGGTTATATCCGGCAGTTAATGTACGGGTAGTATTGAGTTGAGAGGCCGTTGTATCAGTGAGTGTATTCGTATTTATCGCTTTTGAACTGTTCTTTACATAACTGACATCATTGCTCCACCTCAGGCTTCCGGAAGTATTGATTGAAAATTTGTTTTTAGCAATAGGTCTTCCCATACCAACGTTTAATGATGCATCGTAAGCACCATTTACATTTACAGGCATGATAATCTGCTCACCGCTTGGCCCGTTGATATAGCTGTTAGAAATGCTGTGCAATACATTGCTGTATTGAATGTTGACAAAATAGTTTGCAAAAGTTTTTGAATCAACATCATTATAACCCAATGAAAGGTCATTGGTAAAGCTCGATTTCAGATCAGGGTTTCCTTTGCGGATTGTCAATGAATTTGGGTCAGAGACTATTGGTTGAAGCTGATCAATGGTTGGTTCATTGGTTGTTCCCCTGTATTGTAGATTCAATCTGCTTCTGGTTGTGAAGGAATAATTTAAGCTTGCAGTAGGGGAGAAGTTGACCGAATTGTGCGTCCTGTCAAAAAGGGTATCCAAAATATGAGTCTTACTCAGGATCTGTGAAGATTCTACTCCCACTCCTAATGTGTAAACAAGTTTATCTTTTTTAGACTGGATACTGATTCCGAGCCGTTGGTTGATGAATGTGTTATTGTACTGATTGGAATAAGTGGTGTCGAGCCTGTCATATGACTGAGTGAATTCATTATAATCGTAGGCTGCCCTTTTTGAGATATTGTTTGAAAGGCTATAATAGTAATTCATTTCCAGCGTTTTGTAAGTTGTCAAAGGTTCAGTGTAGGAAGCTCTGGCTGTAAATCCGGTTTTAGAAGATGAATTATCAAACAATAGGTTTTTATTCGTTACAGAAGGAATGCCTGACGGTGTTCCAAAAATCGAGATGGTTGATTTATTATAACTGTCAGTAGTTCCGGAAGTCAGATTTCCTGTCAGATTCAGTGAGAAAGTCCGACGTGGTTTTTCGAATTTATGGCGATAAAGCAAGGTCGCTCCTAAATTCCAGTTGGTGCCATCATTGGATATCGTAGAATTAGATTCATTGAGTTTGAATCCTGACAGACCTTCTGTAATACTATTCGAAACATTGTCTGAACTGGTCAGCACATAACTGATGTTAGGTCTGAAAAGAATAGAATTCATCGAATCTATCATATAGTTGAATTCCATATTTATACGATGATTGACAGTATTTGTGAACGAACTGGAAGTGTCGTGTTTGAAAATACTGGTGTCGGCTTTTAATGTCTGGGTCAACGTCAGTTGATTAAGGGTCTTATCATTGGCGTTATAAAAATAGCTGCCAGTAAAATCCAGTTTGGAACTTAGCTTATCATGAAAGTTTATTCCGGCAGCATCTGTAACACTGATGCCACTTTGGGTCAGGCCTCTGCCTGCAGATGTCATCGAACTAAATCCACCACCGCCACCAATGGCTCCTGCAGCGCCTCCGGGGCCTCTGCCACCGCCACCTCCCATACCACCTGCACCACCAACACGGTTAAATCTTGCAGTTGATAATGTGCTTCCTGCTTTGTTGTTCAGCATATTTGAAGCATCGAGAGTAAAACGCAAGTTGTTGGTATTGTTTGTCATTCCGATAATAGAAAACTGTCTGTCGCCATTGAAATTATTAAACATTAAACCATCATCGTATCTGTCCATACTACCATAACCGGCAGAGACTTTACCAAAGGTCCCGTGTTTATAACCCTGACGGGTAATGATATTGATTATTTTATCAACCTGTCCATCATCAACACCCGAGAACTCAGCCTGATCGGATTTCTTATCTATGACCTGAACCTTGGCAATCATATCAGCAGGGAGATTCTGCGTTGCTAACAAAGGATCGTTTCCGAAGAATTGTTTGCCATCAACATATACCTTCGAAACATCTGTACCTTGTGCCGTGATCTTGCCTGAACCATCAATCTCAACACCGGGTAGTTTTTTAAGCATATCTTCGACTACTGCATTCTTTTCAACTTTGAACATATCGGCATTGTATTCCAACGTATCTTTTTTTACAATCACCGGAAGGGTTGCTGATATAACCACTTCATTGATAAGTGAATTTACCTGATCTAACTGGAAATTTCCTATGTTTTGTGTCTCGGGATTTCCCGGAATAGTTATTACTTTATGAATTGTTGAATATCCGATAAATGAAAGTCTCAGTTTATAAACACCGGGAACTACATTATTAAATACGAACCCTCCTTTTGAATTGGTTATTGATCCCTTGACCAGAGTTGAGTCTTTCAGGGTCAGCAATGAGGCTGAAGCAAATTCAAGTGGATTTTTGGTGCCACTCTCCTGAATAATGCCATTTACTCCGACTGAATACTGTGCTTGCGCTAAAACCGGTTGACTCAATGCGACGATAATAAATCCCAGAATCACCAGAAATCTTGTTTTCGATACTAAATCTAAAATTAATGTTTTCACAACCTTACGTTTTAATAATTCGTACTAAATGAATTAATTTACTTTTAAGGTTAGACAGGTCTTTATAAATAAAGTTTATAATGGTTGTGTTAAAGTATTACTAATATACTTCAAATAAAACAGTTATAATGTTAATGTATTACTAATACTTCTTATCATGATTTAGTTGAGACTTTTAAAGTGCCAAAAACAGTAAAACGTGAAGATGGAATGATGACATTAAACTGAAAGAATTAGCCGGTTTATAAAAGTCAATCAGCTATAAATTAATTGGCTTTGTAATGTTGGAAAAACACCAACACTTGTATCAAATGTTCTATACCAATAATAAAAATTAGTGTCCTTAAATCGAAAACCATAAATCTTTTATTGGTTAGAGTGTTGTGTTTTCAGTTTTTGGAATTGTAGTATCGGGAATTGACAATGTGTAATGTGTCCGGATATTTTCAACATTCTTTAATACAAACTCCGGAACCCCCTCTGAACGCTTTGCTTTGACATGAAGAAAATCAGCATTTTTCACATCATTCAGATAGAATGCCGGTCGCTCTTCGGTATCTGTATAACTCACCTGAACATTGTTGAATTCAATTCCCTTTACATGTCTTACATAGAAACCATAAGAAGGAGTAGATCCAAACATTCCGGGTTCAGGGTAAGCGTTTTCCTTTTCGGGGGGTTCTTTTGATGCCATCTCTTTTGTGCCACCACCGGTACAGTAAATCTGGATATTGCTCAACTGGACGTCTTCAATATTGAAACCGGGGATACCGCTGATGATAGAGCAATATGCAGGTTTTGTGTCGTAGGCTACAATATTGCTGATGATAATCCTTTTGAGAGTGCCAACGGGTACATCTTTAGGTCCACGCATGCGACTACCCAAACGAAGGAATATTGGACAACTTATGATGTTGCGCATTGTTATATTTGTTACTGTAACATCTTCAAGAAATGAGCCATCTACTGACTCCAATGCCAGTCCCTGACAACTTTCAAATGTACAATTTGAAATAGTAACATGTTTGAATCCTCCTCCATTTGATTCGGTGCCAAACTTTATACGTCCTGTGAAGTTAGCCCTATAGCCGGGACCTATTGGTTTATAGGTTCCATCCAATACAGTTCCCTCTTCGAATCCACCAGACACCCAACAATTTGTTATATTTACTTCTTCGGTGGTACGGGCATAACCCAGTCCAAATGAGCTTTTCAGACAGATTCCATCGTCCCAGGGTGAATTGACATAGCAGTTAGAAACACGCACATTCCGGCAACAGTCAATATCCATACCATCACGATTTGTGTCGATCTTCAGGTTATCAATGGTTAGGTTGTCAACACCGGTAACAAGAATTCCGAAGTGACCACCATGTAGAATTTGGAAGTCGCGAAAGATAACATTGTGACAATTCTTAAGGGCAATTGCCTTGTTTCCTAATGAATTCGGAAGATTATCCTGTCTTAAAAACCGGGTAAGTCCTTTGCCATAGATCCTTCCGGGGCCAAGAATAGAGACATTCTCTATATTCTCGCCCCATATCAGACTGTTGTGCCAATGACTATGACCAAAATCCTGATACTGATATTTGTCACCCCATTCGTTGGGTTCGGCTTTGTCATAAGCGGTAGTGTCCTTGATGGCTTCGATAGTTGATCCCTGATCCAGATATAGCGCTATATTACTTTTCAATCTTATTGATCCTGAAAGATATGTTCCGGCTGGAAAAAAGACTGTTCCACCACCTGCTTTTGAGGCCGCTTCGATTGCGAGATTAACAGAAGGGGAGTCGAGATTTACACCGTCTCCTTTGGCTCCGTAATCCATTACATTGTATATCGGGGATTTTCCTATTGGTGCTTTGTTTTTGGCTTTAGTCTGTGCAGAAACTCCAGTTGAAACAAACAAGAATGAAATAAATAAAATGGTAAAATATTTTATCATAACAGGGTCATTTTATGTGTATTCAAAATTACAATTTAGCATGAATAAATGACCAACTTTTTAAAAATAATTATGATAAATGCGAAGAAATAACTGCTGGGTAAATGGGGTCCCCATTAATTCCTTATTATTTGATTTTATAAGTAAGCTTCATCGTTATTGAAGCTGTTTTTTCTTTTGATGAGGTATTAAAGGTTCCACCATAGGAATAATCTTCATTTGAGTTCTGACCGGTTATCTGTATGATCCCCATTTGGGCTGATATCAGTTTATCTATTTTTCCGCCCGACTTCTCTGAAATCTTTTCTGCTCTTAATCTTGCATCTTCAGTAGCTCTTGAAACCAATTCTATTTTTAATTCAGTGAGCCTTGTGTAATAATACCTTGGCGGTTCTGAGAGGAACTTGATACCCTTATTTAATAATTCTGTAATCTTACGGGATATGTCTTCAACCTTTTCAACTTCCTTTGATGATATCTGAATAGATTGAGTCAGATTATAGCCATCGAATTCTTCTCCTACAATTTTGCCCTCTGGAGAATATTTCTTCTTAGTTTTATTGCTTGTATTAACAGAACTAAAAACAATTTCTTTGAGGTTAATTCCATTTTGTTTTAAATATTCAGTTATTTTATTCTTATCGTTTTCAAGATCAGCATAGGCTTGTTTTAGATCAGTATTCTCTTTTGAAAAACTTCCAGTCCATACGATTAGATCTGAAGTGAAGTTTTTTTCTCCAAGGCCGGTTACAGAAATATCACCCACAACTTTGTTTCTGTTGACAAAAGCATGACCAAGCACGATAGATGCTACTATGATTGCAAATGAGAACAAGATGGGCGCTAAATTTGATTTCAGTATTGTTATCTTTTGAGATTCCATAAGAAAGTAGTTTTTTAAATGGACATTCTTAAAATTGATTATTCTGACAGTGAGATCATTATTAATGCATCAAATGTACAATTTAGTGTGAATAAATTGTATTCTTTTCAGATATAAATTATAGTATTTAAGACGGTTGAAAAAGGATTGGCAACTAATCACATAGCACACACTTTATTGAACACTCCCAGTTAAGGGTTTCGGATTTCACCTTTGCTATCTACCAGCCATTTGTAACTGGTTAGTTCTTCTAGTCCCATGGGTCCACGGGCATGAAGTTTTTGTGTGCTGATGCCAATCTCTGCGCCTAAACCAAACTGGGCCCCATCTGTAAATGCGGTAGAGGTATTTACATAAACCACAGCAGCATCTACTCTTTTAAGAAATTGATCAGCTAAATCTATATTCTCAGTTATGATTGCCTCACTGTGTTTTGAGCTGTTTATAGAGATATGATCCAATGCTTCTTCAATATTCTCAACTGTTTTTATTGACATTTTGTAAGAGAGAAACTCGGTTGAGTAACTTTCTGACGTTGCTTCCTTTAAAAGTTCTTTTGGGTAATATCCTGATAATGCTTTGAACGATTGTGTGTCTGCAAAGATCTCCACTTTGCTTTCAGTGAGCTTATCACAAATAAATGGAAGATCTGAAAGTCGGGATTGATGTATAATCAGACAGTCTAAAGCATTGCATACGCTTACTCTTCGGGTCTTGGCATTGGTGATGATTGCCTGTCCCTTGATGATGTCCCCTTCATTATCAAAATAGGTATGACAAATTCCGGCTCCGGTTTCAATAACAGGTATCGTTGCATTTTGACGGACAAAATCTATCAGCGACTGACTTCCTCGTGGAATCAACAGGTCAACATACTCCCTGGCGTTAAGGAGTTGTGCGGTTGCTTCACGATCTGAAGGCAACAGACTTACAATATTGGGGTCTATATTATGGTTTTCAAAAACTTTATGAATTATTGAAATGATAGCCTGATTAGAAAAGGATGCATCACTTCCTCCTTTTAAGACACAAACATTTCCGGATTTGAGACAAAGCCCGGCTACATCAAAAGTGACATTGGGTCGTGCTTCATAAATAATTCCGATAACTCCAAATGGCACACTCACTTTACGGATGTGTAATCCGTTTGGTTGAACTGTATCAGAAAGAATCCGGTTGAGTGGTGATGGGAGAGAGGCAACATTTCTCAATTCTGAAGCAATACCTTTAATCCGGTCAGGAGTGAGTCCGAGCCTGTCGTACCGTGGATCCTCAGGGTCCATCAGCTCCAGATCCTTTTGATTTTCATCAACAATAAACTGAATATTTTCAAGAGCTGCATCAGCGATCTGCTCAATCAGTTGATTGATTTTGTCTTCAGAAAGGAGTGCAGCCGTTTGTGTTGCCTTTTTAGCTGATATTAAAATTGATTCAGTCGTGTTCATTTTAAAGAGATTTCATATCCGAAAAAGGAATTAACAATAATTAGGATGAAGTTGTTTCGTAAAGATAGAGATGGTCGTAATGAATGATGGGTTGTTTTTTCTTACTACCTGCAAACTGACCGGCCTTTTCTGAATCATAAAGCGTTTTACCCAGCCCCAATTCGATTCCATTTTTATCTTCAATCTTGATGATATCACCCTTTTTAAAATAGCCTTTGACAGCCTCAACACCAATTAGAAGAAGACTTGAGGCCTGATCCGAGAGTAAAGCTTTGCTTGCGCCTTCATTGATTGTTAATACCCCCTTTGCAAAACTATCAGAGTTAGCCAGCCATTTTTTAATGCCTGATGTCTTTTTATTATTTGGAATGAAATGTGTGTTTACTACATCTGATTCTACATTCAGCAGATTAAGGAGAATGTTTTCGTGTTTCCCGTTTGCAATATGAACGTGTATTCCCTGCTCTGCAACCTTACGGGCAATATTTGCTTTCGTGATCATTCCACCTCTGCCAAATTCTGATTTAGAAGTATGAATGTGTTTAGCCAGGTTTACTGTGTCAATTTTTACTTCGCGGATAACTGTAGCTTCCGGATTATCGGGATGGTCTGTATAAATACCATCAATATTACTGAGAATAATCAGCCCTTCACAATTCATCATGGCTGCCACAAGTCCGGAGAGTTCATCGTTGTCTGTAAACATCAGCTCTGTCACAGAGATCGTATCATTTTCATTGATGATGGGAATAACACCGTTATCCAATAATGTATTCAGACAGTTCTTCATGTTGAGGTAATGCCGGCGATCTCTGAAGTTGTCTTTAGTAGTAAGCACCTGTGCACAAACCGTTTTGAAACTATTAAACAGATCATAGTATGTATTAATCAATCGAACCTGTCCGACAGCAGACCATAACTGTCGTGATGAAACGGCATCCAGTTTACGGTTTGGTTGCACTTCACTTCTACCTGCAGCTACTGCTCCAGAGGAAATCAGAATTATTTCAATTCCTCTGTTTCTAAGTTGGATAATTTGTTCAACCAACAATTTCATTCTGGTAATATCCAGTGTACCATCTGCTTGTGTAAGCACATTACTGCCCACTTTTACTGCAATTCTTTGATAACGGTTATTCATAATCGTTTAGATAAATCCAACTTATTAACTCTGTATTTGTTTACCGGAAGTAGCTTGTGTAGTCATAGGTTCGGGTTCGGCATAAATGCCGACCTCACTGATGCAGGGACAGGCAGATGCTTTGGTAATGCGGATTCTGACTTTATCGGTAGTTATAAATGGGCCTCTTACCAATCGACATGCTCCGATTGCAGAGCCTTTAGCATATTCTTTCCATGATCCATTTTCCATAACATCAACTGCCCAGTCATCGATCCGCTGCCCAAGTTTGATATTCTCACGAATCAGCAACACATTAAAAGTCTGTTTTCCTTTGAGTTGCAGGATTAAATTGGCTTCAGTCACATTGTCATCGGTTGCCCAGTATGTATATCTGTCTTTATCAAGAATAAGGTTAGGCGAATATTTTGAAGATTTTCCTCTGGTATTACTTGCTGTGACTTTAGCTCCCAACGCATAATTTTTAGCATACATTCGGTTGATCAGTTTTCCAAAACCTACCAAAGAAACAGAGTCTTTCTCATAAACATGCCCACGTCGATCGGGAGGAATGTTGAGGATCATATTAGCTCCATTACCAACAGATCTGAAATAATGACTCAATAGGTCTGCTGAAGTTTTAACCTTGTTATTTTCACTCTCGTGCCAGAACCAACCCGGACGAATTGAAAAGTCGACCTCAGCCGGCATCCAGAATTTGCCATCACGATGTCCATTCATACCCTCATCGGATAAGACATCTCCATTGGAAGGTTTATCCCGATCTTTTGATCCATGAGGCGTATATGTTGCCCAGCAGGGATTCCCGGAATAACCTGCTTCTGTTCCAACCCATCTGGTGTCGGGACCAACATCTCCGAAAATAGCAGCCATGGGTTGAAGTTCTCTTACAATTTTCCATGTGTTGGGCCAGTCGTAATAAGTTGATTTATCTATGGTTCTTTTTTCTCTAGCCCCACCGTAATAGCCATCTCCACCATTGGCGCCATCGAACCACTGTTCAAAAACAGGTCCATAATTTGAAAGGAGTTCCTTCAATTGGGCCCGATAGATGTTGATGTATTCAGGCTTCCCATAGTTGGGATTGTTTCTGTCCCATGGCGAAAGATAAACCCCGAATTTCATTCCTTGTCGTTTACAGGCATTGGAGATCTCTCTAACCACATCGCCTTTACCATTTTTCCATGGACTCTTTGAAATATTGTGTTCTGTTGTTTTCGTAGGCCAGAGACAAAAACCGTCGTGATGTTTGCAAGTTAGTACAACTCCCTTTAATCCTGCAGCTTTGAAAGTTGAAACAATCCTGTCGGCATTAAAGTCCGTTGGATTGAAAAGTGCAGGATCTTCATCTCCATAGCCCCATTCTTTGTTGGTGAAGGTATTGATCGTAAAATGTATAAATCCATACATTTCTGTTTCATGCCATTGTAGTTGTGCTTTGGAAGGAAGTGGGCCATAGGGTTTCGGTGGCGCTACTTTTTGTGCATTCACAAATGAGTTTAACACCATCAAGAGGACTAAAGCCAACAAAGAAAGTGTTCTTTGATAGTTAAAAGGTTTCATAACGAATCAATAATTTATTTGATTACCTGTAAAACAACATTTGCAGGTTTTAAGCCCGGAGAAGAAAAGGTAAGCGTTACAGGACCAACCTTGTCAGCAGCCTGAATATAAGCTACTAACTTGCCTTTAAAAGCCGAACGCTTATTGGTTTTGTATTGTGTTGTATCTCTTGGATTAGAATTCTCAAGTCCCAATAGTTTAGCAGAACCATTTACTGTACAGATGATTTCAGGTTTTGACATATAAACCGGATTGTTATTTTCATCCGTGATAGTAAGTTCAATGTGAGCAAGACCGCGTTTACCAATACTCAATTGTTTGGTATCAGAGGAGGCGGTGATTGCTGCGGCCTGACCGGCTGTCTTCAGGAATTGAACGATTTCTTTATTATTGGCATCTTTTGCAATGGCTTTCAATGTTCCGGGTTCAAATGGAGTATCCCAATAGATTACTCCTGTCTTTTCAAAATCAATTCTGTTTTTAACCCCTAGAGACTTATTGTTTAAAAAGAGTTCAACTGACTTGCAATTTGTAAAGCAGCTAACCCTTACTTTTTCTCCATTGTTATAATTCCAGATTGGATCTGCACGTTTCTGGCTCCAGATAGAACCTTCTCTTTCATTGGCCGGGACCAACGTTGTTCCGATATATGCCATTGGTTTATCACTCCAGATACTTTGTCTGAAATAATATTCAGGTTTTTTTAGTCCTGCCAGATCCAGCATGCCTGAGGTACTGTGTTTTGTTGGATATCTACCAGCCTCTCCCAGATATTCTATACCTGTCCATAGATATTGAGCAGAGATGAAATCGTTTTTGGCAACATCATTCCACACGTTCATTCCAAATCCATTCTCACTGCCATAAATAATCCGGTTTGGATATTTCTTGTGATCATCCACATAACGGTATTCCTGATAGTTATATCCGGCTACATCGAGTGCATCAGCGAAGCCTGTTTCGTTTGAAATAATAGCTGCGGCCAAGGCTGAAGTAACAGGACGGGTTATGTCGTATTGTTTCACAATCTTCACGAGCTCTTTGGCAACGACACCCAGTCTGTCCGAATTTGGTGAATCTTTATGATAACCTCTTCCGAAGATCTGAGGATTGGTACCAATATCCAGAATGGGATGAGAATAGGGGTCGTTGGGATAATCAATTTCATTCCCGATGCTCCACATGATGATCGATGGATGGTTGCGGTTTTTTAGAATCTGATCGCGAAGATCCTGTTCGTGCCATTCTGCAAAGACTTCATTATAGCCCTGGAGACTGGGGGGGCCAACATTTCTGCCCTGTACCCATTTGTTTTTTCCACCTTCCCATTCGTCAAAGGCTTCATCCATGACAGTAAAACCTAATTTATCACATAGGTCATAAAGTTCTGTTGCATGGGGATTATGGCTCATCCTGATAGAGTTGCAACCCATTTCTTTTAGTCTTAATAATCTTCGTTCCCATACACCAACTGGTACAGCTGCACCAAGACATCCTGCATCGTGATGAACACAAACTCCATTTATTTTCATGGGGACACCATTAAGCACGAAGCCTGTATTGGCATCAAAATGAAAGTCCCGGATCCCGACTTTTGTATCAATCTTATCTAAAGTAACTGCTCCTTTCTTAATCGTAGTCGTCAAAGTATAAAGATATGGTTGATCTGTTGACCAAAGCGTTGGATTATTCATATTCATGGTGACATCTGTAATGATCTCACCTGAGGCGTTAACAGAAACAGATTTGACCGAACTGGCTACTATCTTACCCTTTGAGTCAGAGAGTGTATTTTGAACATCAATCTTTTGAACGGTTGTTGAATTATTTTCAACAGTAACATTGACAGCCACTACAGCCTTTTCTTTACTTACTGTTGGTGTTGTTGCAAATACTCCCCATTGTTTAATGTGAAGTTTACCGGTTGTTATCAGATAGACATTTCTGTAAATCCCGGACCCAACATACCATCTGGAATCTGCAAAATCTTTATGATCAACCTTTACGGCCAGAACATTTTCTTTGCCAAAATTTAAAAATGGTGTCAGATCGTATTGATATGAAATGTATCCATTTGGTCGCTTTCCTAATTCATGACCATTTATCCAAACTTCTCCGTTTTTGGCGACCCCTTCAAAATAGATGTAAACTTTTTTATCTTTATCATTTGCAGGAATAGTAAAATTCTTACGATACCACCCAATTCCGGTTGGTAAATATCCTGTTGCACTTGCCCATTTTGTATCAAAAGGACCTTCAATTGACCAATCATGAGGTAATTCTACAATCTTCCATTCCTTATCGTTGAAAGTAGTCTGGAAAGTATTTTCCTGATCACCTTTATAAAATTTCCAGTTTTCATTGAATAAACGGGTATCACGTCCTGATGCTGAAGGATTTGTTTGTCCAAAACCTGCCAGGGTTATTATCTGGAAAACCAGAATAAGAATTAACGACTTCCTCTTCATTGTTGATATGTTTGGTGATAATTGATTTATTACTTTTACAGGCAAACTTAATGAATTCTCTATGATTAAGCAAAAATGGCTCAGTATTATTTGTTTGGTGGGTTTATGTTCATTTTCAAAAGCTGCTGATTTTACGCTTGTAAGTAAAACTACAAAGGTTTCTATCGTTTATGCACAGCATGAAAGCAAACTTGATTCCATATCAGCTAATCTGTTAGCACAGGATATTCAACGTGTGACAGGTTATCTTCCGGTTGTTGCAAATGATATTACTAAAGTAAAAGGGAATGTAATTCTTATAGGTTCTCTAAATTCAAAGCTTTTTAAAGGGCTGCTGGGTCAAAAATCCAAAGAATATATCAGTCTGAAAGGCAAATGGGAAAGTTATCTGATCAAAGTTATCGCAAAACCCTTTGCAAATATAACCAGCGCTTTGTTGATTGCCGGTAGTGACCAACGGGGTACTGCTTATGGTGTTTTCAGTATTTCTGAAAAGATAGGTATTTCACCATGGTATTGGTGGGCAGATGTCAATCCCGTCATTCAAAAAGAACTTACGATACAACAGGATGATTACATTTCGTCTCCTCCTTCTGTGAAATACCGCGGTATATTTCTGAATGATGAAGACTGGTGTCTGCAGCCCTGGGCGGCCAAAACATTTGAGCCTGAGACAGGAGATATCGGCCCAAAGACCTATGCAAAGATTTTCGAACTGCTCCTGCGCCTGAAAGCCAACCTGATCTGGCCTGCCATGCATCCAAGTACCAAAGCATTTTATCACTATCCCGGGAACAAAAAGGTTGCCGAAGATTATGCGATTATCATTGGTTCTTCTCATGCCGAACCCATGTTGCGGAATAATGTAGACGAATGGAATGAGAAAACAATGGGGGCTTTTAATTATCTGACCAATAAAGAAAATGTTCAAAAATATTGGGAAGAGCGGGTGAAAGCGAGCAGCAGCAATGAAGTAATTTATACAATGGGGATGCGGGGTGTTCATGACAGTGGAATTGAAGGTGTCAAAAATGTAGCTGAAACAGTTCCATTGCTTGAGCGAATCATGGCAGATCAGCGTGAGATGTTAAAAAAATATACGAATAGGGAGATCATAAATATTCCTCAGGCATTCACTGCCTACAAAGAAGTTTTAGATGTGTATGATGGAGGTTTGAAATTACCAGACGATATAACGCTTGTATGGCCTGATGATAACTATGGTTATATTCTGCGGTTGAACGATCAGACTGAACAACAACGGTCGGGAGGTTCAGGCGTTTATTATCACGCTTCTTATTGGGGGAGGCCTCACGATTATTTATGGATCAGTTCTACAAATCCTGCATTGATCCGCGAAGAGATGATGAAGGCGTATGAGATGAAAACAGACAGACTTTGGGTTTTGAATGTGGGTGATATTAAACCGTTGGAATATAATATTCAGTTCTTTCTGGATATGGCATATAACGCTGAACCATTTAAGAATAGCGGTTATGTGAAAAGTCATATGCAAAACTGGAATAATGAGATTTTTGGCCAGCAAAAGGCAAATGATATCAGCGATATTATGCATGAATATTATCAGCTGGCTTTTGAAAGAAGACCTGAATTTATGGGTTGGAGCCAGACAGAACCAACTACCAAAATAAATTATACAGAGTACAATCATTTCTATTATGGAGATGAAGCCCAGCAGCGTATTGATCGTTACAATGTGCTTCAGAGCAAAGTAATGAAGCTTAGAAATGAGATCCCGGCTAAAGATGCTGATGCGTTCTATGAACTGGTATATTATCCGGTTGTGGGTGCATCATTGATGAACAAGAAATTTCTTTACAGAGACAAGAGTTATCTCTATGCAAAACAAAACAGGTTAAGCGCTTCAGACTATGCCGAAATGTCAAAACAAGCTTATGATAGTATCGTTGCTGAAACCAGCTGGTATAATAATCAGCTTGCAGGTGGTAAATGGAAAAACATGATGTCAATGACACCCAGGAATCTTCCTGTATATCAACTACCCGATTTCCCCAAAATAGTTATTGACAAAAAGGGTGTCTTTGATGTAATCACGGAAGGTTTCACTTCTCCGGATACTGCAATGGTGTCTTCCGGAATCCGTAAACGCTCTTTGCCTTTGTTCAATTCATTAACCAAACGGAAATACTTTATTGATGTATTCTTAAATAATAACCAGGTGGTGAACTGGACTACTACTGTTTCCGATAAATGGATCAAAATATCTCAGGAAAAAGGGGCGTTAGAAGATGCCCCGGGAAAGAAACAAAGCAGGTTATGGGTATCGATCGATTGGAAGAATATCCCGGTGAAGGATAAAGCAACCGGACAGATTATGATAACCGGTGCCGGAAAACAATTTGCAGTTGATATCACTGTTTTAAATCCTGATCTAACTGTTTTGAAAGATTACAAGGGATTCGTTGAGGATAATGGCATCGTCTCAATATTTGCTTCAAATTACACCAGGAATGTTGGCAAAGAATCCAAAGATTGGACGGTTATAGGAGAATTGGGACATACCGGAAAATCTTTAGCCGCAATGCCTTTGCAGGTAAAACCAGCAATAGAATTGAATACTCCGGAAGCTATAAAATTAAAGTCACCCTGTGTTGAATATGATTTTTATACATTCACTCCGGCAACTCCGGTAGTGAATGTTTACACTTTACCCACCCATGAATTGAATAAAAACTGGAGTATGCGTTTTGGCGTTTCGGTTGATGATGGTCCATTAACCTTATTAGATTTTAAAACTGTAGGACGTAGTGAAGTGTGGAAACAAAATGTATTGAGAAACAGCGCTCAAAGTAAATTCAAAACACAATTTATTCAAAAGGGTAAACATGTTTTAAAAATCTATGCAATAGATCCCGGAGTGATTCTCGATAGAATAACTATCGATCTGGGGGGCCTGCAAAAAGTATATGGAATAATTCCTGAAACTGTAATATCACACAATATGTAATTTGAAAGACTGTTTGAATTTCTTTTTTTCTTTTTCCCTTAAGTTGTGTTATACAACAATTAGAGACAAAGCGGTTGAAAGTGATGTAGGGAGGGCCCTTGTGGCTCTCCAGGGCAGAATTACTAAAAATCTCCTATACCGATAGGAGAGCCACAAGGGCCCTCCCTACATTTTCTACATGAATGCCCTACGGACAAATTAAAATAGTTTCTGAGTCTTCAGTACCTGGGTTTGTAAATGATTACGGGATTTTGTAACTTTATGGATCGAATAATACAATTCTAATAAAATGAAAAACAGCATATTAGTTCTTATTTTATTTTTAGTATTGCCCATACTTGGGTTTTCAACAGAATACTCCACTGCCGGATTCTTTCAGGTGCCGGGAAGTGGGCGTAATGTTTACAACTTTAATGTTGGCTGGCGGTTCCATAAGGGAGATGTCAAAGGCGCTGAAAGCACAACCTTTAATGATAAATCATGGGAAGTAGTTTCTACTCCTCATGGGTTGGAGATATTACCCAAAGAGGCTAGTGGCTCGGTAAATTATCAGGGTCCGGCATGGTATCGCAAACACTTTAAGCTTGGGAAAGAATTTGAAGGCAAGAAAGTGAACCTCTACTTTGAAGCCATCATGGGCAAGAGCAAAGTATGGGTAAACGGAGTGATGGTAATGGAACATTTTGGTGGTTACCTGCCATTAAATATAGATATTACAAAATATGCCAATCTGAATGGTGACAATGTTGTAACCGTCCTGGCCGACAATAGTGACGATCCAAGTTATCCTCCCGGAAAGCCACAGGCGCAATTAGACTTTTGTTATTTCGGTGGAATCTATCGGGATGTCTGGTTGGTTTCAACCAACAAGGTTTATATTACAGATGCCAATACTTCCGGTAAAGTAGCCGGTGGAGGTGTCTTTGTTCATTTTGAAGAGTTCTCAGATAAATCAGTCACTGTTGTTGTGCAAACTGAAGTGACCAATGAAGAGGCAACTGACAGTCAATATGAACTGAATGCTGTACTTCTTGATAAAAACAACAAGCAGGCAGGAACATCCTCTTCAACGTTTGCAATTAAAAAGGATGGATTTGTAACTATCACTCAGAAAATCATAGTGACAAATCCTCACCTGTGGCATCCCGATGATCCACATCTGTATAATCTGGTGATGACGGTTAAAAACAAGAACCTGATTGTAGATGGTTTGCGAACACGTGTAGGGATTCGTAAAATTGAATTCAGAGGTAAAGAAGGATTTTTTCTGAACAATAAACCCTTTGGGGATAAGCTGATGGGTACCAACCGTCATCAGGATTATGCACTTGTTGGGAATGCAGTCCCCAATTCCAAACATTGGCTGGACGTAAAAAAACTTCGTGATGTTGGAACAAGGATTATCCGTTCTGCACATTATCCACAGGATCCAGCATTCATGGATGCCTGTGATGAACTGGGTATGTTTATGATCGTGCCAACTCCGGGCTGGCAGTTCTGGAACAAAGCGCCTGAGTTCGAGCAAAGGGTTATCAGTGATATTCAGAACATGGTTCGCCGTGATCGCAACCACCCTTCTGTTTTATTGTGGGAGCCTATCCTGAATGAAACTAACTATCCTGATTATTTTGCCCAAAAAGTTCATCAGGAAGTTCACACCGAATATCCTTTTCAGGGTGCATACACAGCCTGTGACCTGAATGCCAAGGGAAATCAATTCTTTGATGTTGTTTACGCACATACAGTCAAGGGAGAGATGACCTATGCCAATGATCCCAACTGGAAACAAAACTATTCAAAATTCCAGATTGACTTCAGTAAAATAGACAAGAGTGTATTTACGCGCGAATGGGGTGACAATGTTGACGACTGGTCTACGCACAATTCCAACAGCCGTGTAGTGATGGGTTGGGGAGAACATGCACAACTTGTTCAGGCTATTCATTATGCAAGTCCTTCATACCCGGCAAGCAGTTTTGAGACAATGTACCGCAATCCCGATCAGTTTGTGGGAGCCGCCTTATGGCATGCATTTGATCATAATCGCGGTTATCATCCCGATCCTTTTTATGGAGGTATCATGGATAATTTCCGTCAACCCAAATATTCTTATTATATGTTCATGAGTCAGCGCGATCCAAACGTAAAACTGGAGAATGCAGATTCAGGCCCCATGATTTATATCGCCAACGAGCTCACTCCCTTTTCTGAAAATGATGTTTACGTCTTTACTAATTGTGATGAAGTCAGGTTGATTTCAATGGGGAAAGATACTTTGATGCAAAAAGTTGATAAGGTTACTTCCATGATGCGTCATCCGCTGGTAGTATTCAAGGATGCTTTTAAGTTTGCAAATCTTAAAGCAAGGGCGCGTGGCAGAGGAACAGGGACTGCCGGTATGGTTGCAGAAGGATTGATTGATGGAAAAGTTGTTGCCCGTGTCAACAGAACACCTTCGATGCGTCCTACAAAAATTCAACTGTCTTTAGATTATCCTCAACATCCTCTGGTTGCTGATGGCTCTGATTTTGTGACGGTTATTGCTTCGGTTACAGATGATAAGGGCGTTGTCAAGAGGTTGAATGATTATATCATTAAGTTTGAAATCGAAGGCGAAGGACAAATTATTGGCGACGAATCAATTGGAGCAAACCCTCAAAAAGCTGAATGGGGGACAGCGCCAATTTTGGTTCGTGCTTCGACTAAACCGGGTAAAATCAAAATCATTGCGTCTGTGCTTTTGCAGGGTGTAAATATGCCTTTACCTTCAGAGCTTGTTTTTGAATCTGTACCTCCTATTGAAAAACTGGTTTATCTTGAAGAACCTACAGATAATCATGGTGCCGTTTTATCAGCCGGGAAAACACCTGAAGAGATTCAAAAGCTGAAGAAACTCCAACAGGACAATAAAAACAAACTCATCGAAGTCGGGAAACAACAGGAACAGTTTGAAAAATAAACACCATAAATAAACATACATTAATCATGGAAAAAGTTCAGAAAATATCCTACAATGCCTTCAAACGTTTTTGTAAAACCCTTACGCTCAAGGATGATCCTTCATTGATAGCAGATTATAAAAAGGTGCATTCTCCCGGTGAAACATGGCCTGAGATTACCCAGGGGATGAGAGATGTAGGAATCCTGAATATGGAAATATATATTTTCGGGACAAGGTTATTCATGATCATGGACACCGTTCCTGAATTTGATCATGAGAAAGCCATGAAGGAATTGGCCACCAAACCACGCCAGTCTGAATGGGAGGCATATGTTTCAAGGTTTCAGAACACATCCGCCGAAGCAACTGCAGATGATAAATGGCAGGTGATGGAATGCATTTATGAGATGAATGCATAGGTGATCGAAAAATGAAGTAGGGACAGGTCGCGACCTGTCCCTACATATTTTAAAAAATTCAGAAAAACCAGTTTACCAGATACTGGCTCTTTTCTCAACAAGTTTGAACTGTTTATCAGTAGCCTTGATATCGAATGCAGTATAGAATGCCGGAATATTATAAACGATTCCATTAACGCGTGCTACACCCGGTGAATGAACGTCTTCTTTCAGACGACGCATCAATTCTTTATCGCGGATATTATTGCGCCATACCTGTGCATAAGAAAAGAAGAAACGTTGTGAAAGTGTGAACCCATCGATCTTTTCGTTCATATCTTTTCCTGCAAGGGCTTTCTGAAGAGCAGTGTACGAAACATTGACTCCACCAAGGTCAGCAATGTTTTCACTAATGGTCAGTTTGCCATCAACAGTCAGATCGTTCAGAACTTTTAAACTGTTGTACTGATCGATCAACACCTGAGTCTGTTTCTTAAAGTTGTCGGCATCAGCCTTTGTCCACCACTCTTTGAGGTTACCATCCTTGTCGTACATGCGACCTTGATCATCAAACCCATGCGTCATTTCATGGCCAATAACCACACCGATAGCACCATAATTTACCGCATCATCGCCTTCGCCATAGAAGAAAGGAGGTTGTAAAATTCCAGCAGGGAAGACAATCTCGTTCATGTTAGAGTTGTAATAAGCATTGACGGTTTGAGGCGTCATGCCCCATTCGGCGCGGTCGATTGGTTTGCCTATTTTATCCAGATCACGTTTGAAAGCAAAATGGCTGGCGTTCATAACATTTACAAAATAAGAATCTTTTGAAATGGTAACCGGAGTGTAATCGATCCACTTGTCAGGATAACCAACCTTTACATTGATCTTTTCAAGTTTTATTTCGGCAGCTTTTTTAGTTTCTGCACTCATCCATGTCAGATTTTGGATTCTTTCGTTGAGAGCAGCCTTTAAATTGCTTACCAACGCAACCATTCTGGTTTTAGATGCAGCCGGGAAATATTTCTCAACATACAATTGACCAACAGCTTCACCCAATGAACCGCTTGTTTCATCAACCACGCGTTTCCAACGAGGTTTCATCTCTTTTATACCTGATAACACAGTACCAAAAAATGCGAAATGCTCTTTTTCAAATGCAGATGAAAGTGAAGAAGAAGCTGAACGAACCAGATTCCATTTCAAATAGATTTTCCATTCGTCGATGGGAACACTCTTGGTAAGTTTAGCCATGGTAGTAATGAACTTTGGCTGACCAATATTGATATCTTTTGTTTGGGTGAGACCCAGATCAGTGAAATAAAGATTCCAATCGAAATCAGGAGCCAGTTTTTTCAATCCGGCAAGGTCCATCTTGTTGTAATTGACAACAGGATCACGCAGAGCAAGACGTGTAGAAGATGCTTTTGCAAGCTCTGTTTCGATTTTGACAACAGTGGCTGCATTTTTAACAGCATCGGCTTCAGAATAACCAATCAGTTTGAAGGTGTTAACCAAATGTTTTTGGTATTCTGTTCTGATCTCTTTTGAACGGGCTTCGTCAGATACATAATAATCTCTGTCTGGTAGACCAAGGCCACCCTGATGCAATTGAGCAATCATGCTGGTACTGTTTTTCTCATCCTGTGACGCAAAGAAATAGAATAAGCCGGGCATACCCATTGAATGATTGAACGCGATTTGTTTTTGTAAATCAGCGATCGTTTTAAGGGCATCGATCTTGTCGAGCTCAGCCTTGATAGCCGTTATCCCGTCTTTTTCGATTTTAGCTGTATCCATACCTGAGGTATAGAAGTCGCCGATTTTTTGTTTGATAGATCCGGGAGTAGCCGTTTTGTCAGCGGCAGCATCTTCCATGATACCGCGCAATTGTGTTGTATTCTCTTCATCCAGTTCTTCAAAAGCACCGTAACGGCTCTTATCTGCAGGAATAGGATTGCTCTTCAACCAACCGCCATTGGCATATTGGTAAAAGTCGTCTCCGGGCTTAATCGAAGTGTCGAGGTTCGCACTATTAATAGGTAGTTCCACTTTTTGTTTTGTTTTTTTGTTACCGCAACCGATCATCATCGTCACGATAAGTGTGCCTGTCAGTAAAGTACAGAACGATTTGTAAATAAATGAGTGTTTCATAAGGGTATGTTTGTAGGGGTTAACAATTTGATGATAAAAGTATATAATTCGCAATCATTAGTTACTTATTTGATAAAAAAAGTGATGAATTAATATCATTCATACAAAAAAAAATGAAGATGGGCAACCAACAAAAATTAGATAACTAATCTAAATCTATGCATGAGGGGCGCTTCTTTACTGTTTTATTAACAGCGATTGTGATGTTTTAGGCATTATTCATTAATCTGATGATGGAATAAGGTGAAAAGCAGATAGATATAAAGTAAATTAAAGATGAATTCTTTTCTTTGCATGTTCAGGGAATTTTTTAAATTTGCGATATGTGATATTAATTAATCATTAAATAATATAAGACATGAAGGTTTATAATTCGAACGAAGTAAAAAATGTTGTACTTATCGGAGGAGCGAAAACCGGCAAGACAACTCTCGCAGAGAGCATGCTCTTTGAAGGAGGGTTGATCTCACGCCGGGGATCGATTGAAGACAAGAACACAGTTTCAGACTACCGGCCTATTGAGTTGGATCGCCAAAATTCGGTTTCTTCTACAGTTCTTTATGCTGAATTCAATGGTAAAAAAATTAATATTATCGATGCCCCCGGGTTCGATGATTTTGTTGGCGAGGTAGTTGCCGCTTTATCAGTTGCTGACACAGCCATTATGGTTGTCAATGCACAAAATGGTGTGGAAGTTGGTACTGAGATTCACTGGAAAAACACAAAGAAACAGAGTACTCCTGTTATTTTTGCAGTTAACCATCTGGATCATGAAAATTCAAACTTTGACGAGACACTGCGTCAGTTAAAAACACAGTTTGGAAACAATGTTGTAGTATGTCAGTATCCTTTAAATGCAGGAATCGGCTTTAATGCCATCATTGATGTGCTTCAAATGAAGATGTTTAAGTTTGCTGATGGTAAGGTCGAAATTCTCGATATCCCTGCTTCAGAAAAAGAAAAATCGGAGGCATTTCAACTTTTGTTGATGGAATCTGCCGCCGAGAATGATGAAGAATTAATGGAAATTTTCTTCGATAAAAACATGCTTACCGAAGATGAAATGGTTAAAGGGTTCCTGATTGGATTAACCAATCGTGGATTATTTCCTGTTTTCTGTGTAGATGCAAAACACAATTATGGCGTAAATCGCCTCATGCAATTTATTTTAAATGCAGTTCCATCACCACAACTGATGCCGGGTCGTAAGACAGAAGATGGAAAAGTATTAAAATGCAATCCTAAAGATCCTCTCTCTCTGTTTATATTCAAGACTACTATCGAAGAACATCTTGGTGAAATGAGTTTCTTCAAGGTATATGCCGGTGAGGTTTCAGAAGGTATGGACGTTGTCAATAGTTATAACGGACAAAAAGAAAGAATTTCGCAATTATTCGCTGTTTCCGGAAAGAAGAGAGAAAAAGTTGAGAAGGTTATGGCCGGAGATATAGGTGCAACCATAAAATTAAAGGGTGTGCATACCTGTGATACACTTAACTCTGTTAAGAATCCTGAGGATAAGATCGAAGCGATCAAATTCCCTGCTCCGAAGATTACTATGGCAATGAAAGCCAAGAGCCAGACGGATGATGAAAAACTGGGCGTTCTGCTCCATGAAATGCACAAAGTAGACCGTACATTTAAGGCAGAATATTCTAAAGAATTGAAACAGACTATTGCCAGTGGCCAGGGTGAATTGCACCTGAATACTGTAAAATGGTATCTCGAACATCTGAACAAGATTCCAATTGAATATTACACACCGAAAATTCCCTATCGCGAAACCATTACCAAACAGGCAAAAGCCAATTACCGGCATAAAAAACAGTCGGGTGGTTCAGGTCAGTTTGGTGAAGTGTATATGTTGATTCAGCCCTATACTGAAAACATGAAACATCCAACCGAATTTCCGGTTCGTGGTGTTGAAGAGCATATTCTGCCCTGGGGCGGCAAGCTCGTCTTCCATAACTGTGTCGTCGGAGGCGCCATCGATGCACGTTTCCTTCCTGCAATTGTAAAAGGTATCATGGAAAAGATCGAAGAAGGTCCTTTGACCGGTTCTTATGCACGCGATATCGCAGTTTATGTTTATGATGGTAAGATGCACCCTGTTGATTCAAACGAAATCTCGTTCAGACTTGCAGGTCGTCATGCATTCAGAGAAGCATTTAAAAACGCGGGTCCAAAGATTCTTGAGCCGGTTTATGATGTATCCGTTACCGTTCCTGAAGACAAGATGGGTGATATCATGACCGACCTCCAGGGTCGCCGTGCAGTCATCATGGGCATGGACAGCGAAGGTACGTATCAGACCATCAAGGCCAAGGTTCCCCTGGCTGAAATGAACCGTTATTCAACTGCATTGAGTTCACTGACCAGTGGACGTGCCAGCTATACTTTAGCATTTGCTGAGTATTCAATGGTTCCACCCGATGTTCAGACAGCACTGCTCAAAGCATACGAAGAACAGGAGAAAGAAGAAGATTAATTCTTTTAAAAACTGTTTAAAATTGTCCGTAGGACATAAATGACAATAGAAAGGGCTGCAATATAAATCTTTTCCCCGTAGGGGATAAACCTTTAATTTTAATGCCCTACGGGCAAAATAATAGGGGGAATTGCATTTCTATTGTCATTTATGCCCTACGGGCAAAAGGGAAAACTAAATTTAAATAGTTTCTTAATCTCATTCAAAAAAGCCCCGGTCGTTTGATCGGGGCTTTTTTAATAACTTAAATTTTAAGATAAAGGGAACGTTAAATTTTAATGATTGAAATCCAAATTAACAATTACCGGATTATGGTTTTAAAATCTTTTCCTGATCATTAATTCATCAATAATTGACCCATGGTTAAGCCATACTCTATGAGTATGTATTAAGTATGTCTCAAGTATGTCTCAAGTATGTCTCAACTATGGCTATTGTCCTGATTGAATGGTAGATATGTTGAGGTTTTAAAATGATATTTTCTTCTGATTAAAAATTTGTTAAAGATTTAATTTATAGGCAATTACCTTGTTGTTGTTAAACGTTGGAACCAACAGGATATTCAGTGATGGGATAAATCCGAGGTCGGCAGCATTCACATTTATTATACCTGTATTCAGCAAAACTTCAATTGGTTTTCCGGGTTCGATAAGCTGGACCTTTCCTTTCCAATCGGAAGTGATAATCTTATTTTCTCCAACGACAACTATGCCATCAAGATAACCGGTTTTCTCTACTATCGTTCTGATTTCTTTCGTTTTCTTATCAATACCAATCAGATTGCCTTTCGAGCCCACTATAATTTCATTGCCCAAATCACAAACTCCATTGACACCGGATATTTTATCAGATTCAACAAAAACCTCGAGTGAATCTTTTCCAACTGTCAATACAACGTGTTTCGACATTTCAGAAACATATACTTTTCCCTGTTTGTCAGTGGCTATGTCGTTAAAACTTCTGGCAACGCAGGACTTGTATTTCTTTAGGATTTTTGCTGTCTTCAGATCTATTTCAACCACTTCATCGATATCCGTTACATAGAGTTTGCCATTGGCAATGCCAATTCCTTTTGGTGCATTGAGGCCTTTCACCCATTCTTTTTCAATGAATTCTCCCTTGGTATTGAGTTTTGAAATATAGCCGATGCCATCTTTAGCATCAGGATTACCCACAACATTCGAGACATAAATAATCTTATCTGCCGGATTGTAACAGGATGACTCGGGAACATTCAATCCTTCAGGAGTTTCCCATAGCTTTTGAAGTTTAGGACTGATGAATGCTTCCTGGGCAAAAAGTTGCAGGGAAAGTGAAATGCAAACGACAAATAACAGATATTTCATGTTTCTCATGTTAATTTATTTGGAAAAGTTAGAAGTAGAAATCAACCACTTTTACTGAATAAAAGTTCTTTAAAACCAGTTGATTCATTGCAAATTTATGATTTTTTCTTATTAACATTAAATAGATTCGAAATAAAATGGTGCCTGACACCATTATTAATTTCTTAGCTTTGTTTGGTCAAATAAGGTCATTTACAGAAACAAATACTATTCATATAATATTGAGCCAATGAAAACTTTAAATTCTGTTTTGAAAACCATTTTACTTTCGTTTTGTATGGTCAGTCTCTTTTGTGGAGTGACTCCGGTCTATGCGCAGGTTCAGGTTAAAGAAAGAAACATACTGGCCAATGAAGCCAAAGCGGTTAATCTGCAGGCTATTTTAAAGACTGATAATTCCTGGAACAAGCTACCTGGTTATCATGACAGACAATTCTGGCAAAATGTCCCTGCAAAGATTAGGGCAGAATATATTGCACGGGCTGAGAAATTACTTTCTTATAACTGGCCTGCTGTGAAGGCGACTGATTATCTCGAAATTATTCGTTCGGGTAATCGTAATCAGGGAGCATATGCTGGACCAAGCGGCGCTTTGATATCTTTGGTGATGGGAGAACTGATCGAAGGCAAAGGACGGTTTATTGATCAGATAATCAATGGTGTCTGGTTTTATAGTGAACAGACCTGGTGGGGTTGGTCGGCACATTTCAACTTTCAAAAAGCACCAAAGGGATTGCCTGATGTGAACGAACCAACTGTAGATTTAGGAGTGGGTGAGGTGGCAAACAATCTGGCATGGACATGGTATTTGTTTAAAAATGAGTTTGATAAGGTGCATCCTTTGATTTCACAAAGAGTGAAACAGGAAGTTATGGAGAAGGCTGTTATACCATATTATCTTCGTAATGATTTTGGTTATCAGGGTTTTAAAGGTGGTCGTGTAAACAACTGGAATCCCTGGATTAATTTTAATATGTTGAATAGTGCGCTTTTACTGGAGAACGACCCTGTCAAAAAGAAAGCGGAAGTTTTGAAAATTGTCAATTCGCTGGATAAATTTCTGAATGGTTATTCGGATGATGGGGGTTGCGATGAAGGACCGTCTTACTGGGGTGCGGCAGGGGCAATTTTCTACCAGAGTCTGGCAATCCTGAAGGATGCGACAGATGGTAAGTTTGATGTGTATGATAATCCGTTGGTTCAGAATATTGGCAAATACTTCTATAAGGTTAATATTCACGCACCATATTTTATCAATTTTGCTGATGCTGACGCCACAACAGGAGGCAATCCTTCATCGGTTTATTTGTATGGGAAGGCGATCAAGGATCTTAAAATGCAGCAGTTTGGCGCTTATCTTGCTAAACTGAGTAACTGGGGTGAGACCAGCTTCTCAGGTAGAATAGGTGATCAGATTGAAAAATTGGCCCTTTTAAAGGAGATAACGGGAGCTGAAAGTAAAGAGGCTTTGATAGCTGATTTCTGGTTACCCGATACCGAAGTTGCAGGGGCGCGTGATAAGGAAGATAGTTATTTGGGGTTCTTTTTTGGAGCTAAAGGCGGGTTCAATAACGAAAGCCATAACCACAATGATGTGGGGTCTTGTGTGATGTATTATGATGGAAAACCCTGTCTGATTGATTTGGGACGCGAAGAATATACTGCCAGAACCTTCAGTTCAAGACGGTATGAGATCTGGACCATGCAATCGCAATATCATAACCTTCCAAAAATCAATGGTGTGGATCAAAAAGACGGAGGACAGTTCAAGGCTAAAAACACAAAATTCGCTGCTGATAATATAAAAGCCGTTTTCTCTACAGATATCGCCGGTGCATATCCTGAAGCTGCAAAGGTGAAGAGTTGGATGCGGAGTTATACTTTGAATCGTGGCAAGAGTTTTTCGTTTTCAGATAAATATGAGCTGAGTGCAAAGAGTGATTCGTTGACGAGTTCGAATCTGATTACCTGTTGCAAAGTTACTGAAGGAGCTCCCGGTATTTTAAAATTCGAAGGAGATGGATTCGCGATGAACATGGCGTATAATGCTAAAATAGTTTCTCCCAAAATCAAATTTATCAAAGTTACGGATCCGAGTCTTCGGAAGTACTGGCCTAATGGAGTGACGCGTGTTGTTCTGGCTTATAAAAATCCGGGGTTAAAAGGTGGGCAGGAGGTGACTTTTACTGTTGCGAAATAGTTAGGACCTGTTTTATTTTTTTTTCTTTTGCCCGTAGGGCATAAATGTCAATAGAAACACTATTCGCTTACCTCTTTTGACCGTAGGGCATTAACATTAAAGGTTGATCCCCTACGGGGAAAAGATTAATGATGAAGACTCTCTATTGACATTTATGCCCTACGGGCAATTTTAAGCAGTTTCTTTAAGTTTAGAAGGAAGTTATGCGTCCAAAACATAACCATTTGACTTATTGCTTGATTATACGGGGAAAAAGTCGTTTTTTTGCAAAAAAATAAATAGAATGAAAACGATCAAGAGGATTAAGATCCGTGAGCTGCTAACGAGTAAAGAAATTGGCAAAGAGGTTAATGTTAAAGGTTGGGTTAGAACCAAACGCGGTAATAAAAACGTTGCTTTTATTGCAATGAATGATGGATCAACGGTTAACAATATACAAGTCGTTGTTGATGTTGCAAGTTCAGATCCGGAAATGCTTAAACTCATTACTACCGGCGCTTGTCTGAATATAAACGGGATATTGGTTGAGTCAATGGGATCAGGCCAGGCAGTCGAAATTCATTCAGAGTCGATAGAAGTTTACGGAACCGCGGATGCCGAGACATATCCACTTCAGAAAAAGGGTCATACGCTTGAGTTTCTTCGTGAGATAGCGCATCTGCGTCCACGTACGAATACTTTTGGAGCTGTTTTGAGAATGCGTCATCACATGGCATTTGCCATTCATAAATATTTTAACGACAGAGGTTTTTTCTATTTACATACTCCGATTATCACCGGGTCCGATGCAGAAGGTGCAGGCGAAATGTTCAAAGTCACTACTTTGGATTTAAACAATATCCCTCTGAATGAAGACGGTACAATAAATTTCAAAGAAGATTTTTTTGGAAAGGGTACTAATCTGACTGTTTCAGGACAGCTCGAAGGTGAACTGGGTGCAATGGCATTGTCAGAGATCTATACATTCGGACCTACTTTCCGTGCTGAAAACTCCAACACGCCACGTCACCTTGCTGAATTCTGGATGGTAGAACCGGAAATGGCGTTTTTCGATATCCATGATAACATGGACCTTGCCGAAGACTTTCTGAAATATCTTATCTCTTATGCACTTGAAAACTGCAAAGATGATCTGGAGTTTCTCACCAAGATGTATGATGCTGAATTGCTTGAACGGTTAAACTTTGTGGTTAACAATAGTTTCAAACGACTGACATATACTGAGGCCATCGAAATATTACTGGCTTCAGGACAGAAGTTTGAATTCCCGGTAATGTGGGGAATCGATTTACAAAGCGAACACGAACGCTATCTGGTAGAGCAGGAATTCAAATGTCCTGTTATATTGACCGGATATCCGAAAGCAATTAAAGCTTTCTACATGAAACAGAACGATGATAACCTGACCGTTCGTGCTATGGATGTACTTTTTCCAAAAATAGGAGAGATAATCGGTGGTTCGCAGCGTGAAGAAAGCTATGAAAAATTGACAGAACGCATTCGTGAACTCGGTATTCCCGAAAAAGATATGTGGTGGTATCTCGATACACGCAAGTTTGGAACGGCTCCGCATAGTGGGTTTGGTCTTGGATTTGAGCGACTTATGCTATTCGTGACCGGAATGAGTAATATTCGTGATGTGATTCCTTTTCCAAGAACGCCGCAAAATGCAGACTTTTAATTATATTTGTAATTCATGATAGTAGTTACAAAGGCCTTCAATTATGTAGCTTTGTAATTATTATTTGAATTAAACGATAATAGTATATGTTAAATCAAAGGCTCCAGCAAAAGTTATTGCAGAAATTATCACCCCAGCAGATCTTGTTGATCAAGCTGTTGCAGGTGCCTACAATTGCTTTGGAGCAGCGAATAAAACAGGAGATCGAAGAAAATCCCGTTTTAGAAGAATTGACAGATGCTGAATTCGAAGAGTCACAGACTGAAAGCGATCAGGAGGATGAACCGGAAGAACGCAACGATGACGAGTTTGATATAACCGATTACGTTGATGATGACGAGATTCCTGAATATAAGCTTGCTGCAAATAATTCGAGTGCCGACGACGAATACAGAGAAACACCTTTCGTTTCAGGTGTCTCATTTCAGGAAAATCTGATGGAGCAATTGGGGTTGAGGGTAATGGACGACAGGACGCTTCAAATCGCACTCAATATTGTTGGGAATCTTGATGATGCAGGTTATCTGGGGCGTGAGTTATCTGCAATGATTGATGATCTGGCATTTTCTCAAAACATTCATACCACTAAAGAAGAACTTAACGAAGTTTTAAAACTTGTTCAGGATCTCGACCCTGCCGGTATCGGAGCACGTACATTACAGGAATGTCTTTTGCTTCAACTCAACCGGAAAGTGCAAACGCACGCTATGAAGCTTGCCACATTGATTCTCAGCAAATATTTCGAGGAATTCACGAGAAAGCATTACGATAAAATCACAAAGAAAGCACATATTTCCGAAGAAGATCTGAAGAAAAGCATCGATGAAATTCTCAAGCTTAATCCAAAACCGGGAGGCTCACTGGGTGATTCAGGCAAGGGAAATCATTATATCATGCCCGATTTTATTATTACAAATAAAGAAGGGATTCTCGATTTACAGCTTAACTCAAAAAACACACCAGAACTGAGACTTAGCCGGACCTACACTGAAATGCTTGAAACTTATGCTGAAAGCAAAAGCAAAAGTAACGCCCAGAAAGATGCCCTCACTTTTATAAAGCAGAAAATTGATTCTGCAAAGTGGTTTATTGATGCCATCAAACAACGCCAGAACACACTCTTCCTGACGATGAATGCAATCATGAAATATCAGAAAGAATATTTTCTGACTGGTGATGAGACTAAACTCAGACCCATGATATTGAAAGATATTGCTGAAATTGTATTTTTAGATATTTCTACCATATCGCGTGTTGCAAATAGTAAATATGTGCAGACTCCTTTTGGGACTTTTCTTTTAAAAAGTTTCTTCTCTGAATCTATGCAGACTGACACAGGAGAAGAGGTCTCAACCCGTGAAATCAAAAAAATTCTTTCCGATTGCATTTCGGGTGAAAAGAAGCATAAACCGCTTACTGATGAACAACTGACCGATATTCTTCGCGATAAAGGTTATAATATAGCACGCAGAACAGTGGCAAAATATCGTGAGTTGCTGAATATACCTGTTGCCCGTTTGCGTAAAGAACTCTAAAGAATGAAAAATCCTGTTGCCGCTATTATATCATACATCCTGCATCCTTTATTAGTCCCCACTTACATCATCATATTTCTTTTGAATATGGATGCCTTTCTGGCATTTATGATTCCTTTCACTGTGCGGTTGTGGATTATCAGTATGCTTTTTACTATAACATTTGCCATGCCGGCTATGATGATTTACATGATGCATCGAAAAGGGATCATTACTTCTTTGCAAATGGAAATGCGTTCGGAAAGATTTTATCCATTGCTTTTGACAACAATATTCTGGGCTATTGGATATATTTTATTAAACAGAACCGGGTTACCTGTTATCTATTATCAATATCTATTAGGTGGTATTGCAGCTTTAATAGTTGCAATGATTGTTAATTATTTTTGGAAAATCAGTTTACACATGCTTGGCATGGGGGGACTTACCGGTGTTTTTCTTGGTTTCTCGTTCAGGATTGGTGTAGATATATTCCTGTTGCTAACCATATTAATTCTTCTTTCAGGACTTGTAGGGTATGCCCGCTTAAAAATAAACTCCCACAATCCGCCGCAGGTTTATGCGGGCTACATCGTGGGAGTTTTATTAATGATTGTAGTTTATAAGTTTCCGCTTATTTAAAAGGATGCAAAGAAATGCCGATTGAAACCGGATACATTTCAGGCCCCAGGTTATCCTTATATGTCTTCGATAATTGATAGTAACCATTAAACATCAGAGATTTGTATCCAATTGCAAATGTTACGCCATAACGGTTTGACTGTAGGTTAGTCGAGGTTGAGGTTTTGATCTTCCCAAATCCAATTTTTCCTGCAGGATCATCGCCTTTATATTTGGTGTGAAATCCCAGTAATAAACCATATTTTAAACCGACGGCTACTTTTAATCCATTTTCTGATCTGTAGCGCAATTCAAAAGGAAGATCTAAAAAGGTGAAGACCATTTTATTCTTTTTATAAGTAAGCGTTGTGTTTGTAGCAGTCTTTGCGGGTATCCGGTAGAAATAAGTTTCATATACACCTGTCGTGTTTGTCTTATAACCAATAAACACATTATTGTATAAGTTTTCCGTTGTAAGGCCTGCACCAACTGCCCAACTCCATTGCGTTTTCCCTTCACCCAGAGGATTGTCAAGCATTACATAGAAACTAACCCCCGGATTTATACTTCCCGGTTTAATAGAATCGTTTTTAGTTTGCCACATGTCTGAGAACAAATCCACACGGGTAGTCAAACGTTTAAGCAGTCCAAGTTTACCGTCCTGTGCTGATGCCATTGCGGTTGTAAATAATAAAATAATCAAAAGTACTTTTTTCATAGAGAACGGTTTATCGACAACAAAAATACAAAAATTCCAGTTGTTATTTAAAAATCAGTTTAGTGTAGCATAGGGATTTTGAAATTTTAACAGAATAATTTGATAATTAGATTAAAAAATCATTTTAAAAGCAACTTAGAAACTGTTTAAATTTCCCCGTAGGGGATAAATATCAATAGAAACATTCACATAAAATATCTTTTCCCCATAGGGGATCAATCTTTAATGTTAATGATTGGCAAAAGAAAAACTAAATTTAAACTGTTTTTCAATGTTTCAAGTCATGTATAACCGGTTTCACACAATTAATTTTAACCGTAGCCGGACTTATAGTAGTTGCTGACCCATCGAATAAACGGAATTCATTAAAGCCGGCCCTGTTGCGTGGTGAGGTTCCCCCCGTAATTGTTATTTTGACATAACGTGCTGATGCTATAAAATCATCAGTTTGAATTGCCTGATTGTTTGTGTTTTGGGTTTTGTCTACACTTATGTTCCAATTTACATTGTCCCTTGAGGTTTCAATTTTATATTTAAAAGCTGTTCCTTCGTTGATCCAAACGATCTGGCTTTGAGTCAAATTGAAGTTTTTGCCTAAGTCAACCTCCCATGAATGTCCGGGGTTTCCATCTGCGGCACTCCAATAAGAATTTAAGTTTCCATCGTTACCTTTGGAAGCAACATTCTTTTGCGTTGAGATAGATAACGTGCCATCAAAAACTCTGAATTCGGTAAAACTTGCCCAGCTTCCACCTAAACCACCGGTTATTGTTATCCTGATGTATCGGGCATTGTCAGAGAAACTTTCAGTCATGCGTTGAGAAGAGCGGTTATTGGTGGTTTTGTCAACAGCAAGTTTCCATGTTACATTGTCTTTTGAAGTCTCGATTTTATATTGGTAGGAATTGTTCTTTTCCCATAAAATCTCGGTACCGGTCAGGTCGTGATTGGCACCCAAATCAACTTGCCACCAGTGGCCAACATTGGCATCAATCGCACACCAGCGCGAGGCAATGTTTCCATCATTTCCCGACGGAATGGGATTATCTGGTTGATAACAGTCAGCAGTTGCCTTTTTTCTATAAGCAAGGTTTGTTAATTCGTAAATATCTTCAGAATCGGCATGTGATGGTTTCAGCAAAGCAACATTTTTCATAACCGGAGCAGTTGTAGCAGTAACTGTAATTTGACCTGTAGCCTCGGTAGATTGAACGATTGCCAGACATTTTCCGCTAAACACTTTTCGTGTGTTCCCTTGAAAAGATTCCAAACTAATTGGATTTCCATTGTCAACACCAACGATTTTCCCCGGTCCAGTAATGGTATAATTAATTTGATTATCAGCATTTGGGCTTAGTGTTCCATTCGCATCAAGGATGTCGGTTTCAATAAATGCCTGATCATTACCGTCAGCTTGTATGACATTGCGATCGGTTTTTAATCCTATTTTTGAATCAGTTCCTGCAGTAATAATGCTGTCTTTTGCGACAACTTTGCCATTTCTATATGCTTGTGCTTTGACTTTTCCGGCTATAAATGGGATTTTCCATTCTACATGGTATGGCTTAACACTGTTCATTTTTTTTGATCCCAGTGATTTTCCGTTAATAGACAAAGAAACACTGTCGCAATTTGAATAAGCCCAAACCGGAATGGTATCGCCCGGCGCCCAGTTCCAGTGTGGCAATAAATGAACCATCGGCTTCGAAGTCCACTGACTTTGATAGAAATAATAAATGTCTTTCGGGAAGCCACACATATCAATAATTCCAAAATAAGAGCTCTTGGCAGGCCATCCATAAGGAGTTGGTTCACCAATATAATCAAAGCCGGTCCAGATAAACTGACCTGCAACGAAAGATCTCGCCTGATCTGATTGCCATGAATCCTCTGCACTGTGGCCCCACCCAACAACCGAATTGTCGTACGAAGAACATTGCATATCGGGGGCTGTGAGGATGTTCACATTGGTGGGAAAATGATAAACCCCGCGTGATCTCACTGCCGACGATGTTTCGCTACCAAAAATCACCCAGTTCGGATTTTTCCGATGGTCATTATCAAAGTTGCCCCCTGCGGCATAATTATATCCTACCATATCCATTAGCGGACCCAGAAGAGCCTGGTAATTTAATGCCTGAGAAATCAGCCGTGTGGTATCATCAGCCCGAACCCATTGGATTAAATTCTGGGCGAGGGTTTTTCCTTTGGCTTCTCCCTGTTCCGGAATCTCGTTTCCGATGCTCCAAATTATTACACTCGCATGATTTCGGTCGCGTCTTACCCAATCTCTCACATCCTGTTGTGCCCATGCATCAAAGCTTTTTCCGTAATCATTGGTGTTTTTCCCTTTTTCCCAGCAATCGAAAGCTTCATCCATTACCACTACGCCTAGTCTGTCGCAAATTTCAAGTAATTCAGGGGTAGGGGGATTATGAGAAGTCCGAATGGCATTGCAGCCAAACGATTTAAGTATTTCGACCTGACGTTCGAGCGCTCTGTAATTTTGTGCGGAACCTAAACTACCCAGATCATGGTGCATACATACTCCTTGCAGCTTGATGTTTTTATCATTCAACCAAAATCCGGTGGCAGGATTTACTGAAACCTTGCGGATTCCGAATGTAGTGTTGAAATTGTCCAGTATGTTTTTATTTTCTACAATACTTGTTTTAATATGATAAAGATAAGGATCAGTTAATGACCATAATATTGGTTTTGTAATGGCTTTTGAACAGGTGTATTGGAAGGCGCTGTCTTTGAGTACAGTAATAGGATCGCTGACGATTGTGGTAAGAAGTTTCCACGATTTATCGTAAATAAAGGTAGTCACCGACACTTTTTTTGAAACCGAAGAATTGTTTTCTAATCGTGTGGTTGCATGAATAGTGGCTTCGTTTTGACTAATGTCAGATGTAGTAACAAACGAACCGCAATAAGCTATATGTACAGGGTCTGTAACTGTCAGCCAGACATTCCGGTATATTCCGCTACCCGAATACCAACGACTGCTGGGCTGGGTGTTATCAACTTTTACCGCAATAACATTTGGAGTTGTCCCTGTATGTATATATGGGGTCAGGTTATATTCAAATGAGATGTAACCATAAGGACGCATTCCCAGTAAATGGCCATTGATCCAAACCGAGCTGTTCATGTACGCACCCTCGAATTGAATGGTAATTCTTTTACCTGCACTGCTTTGTGGCAGCATAAAAGACTTTCTGTACCAACCGATTCCTCCTTCTAAATAGCCTCCGCCTCCACCTGAAGCCGAGTTTCTTTTGAAAGGAAGTTCTATACTCCAGTCGTGAGGGACTGACAGATTTCGCCAGGAGGCATCGTTGAATGCTATTTCGTTTGCACCACTGGCATCTCCTCTGAAGAATTTCCAGTTCTGGTTGAAACTGGTACCGCGTCCTCCGTTATACACATCGGTAACCGGCGCCGGGTTTGCAGCAAAAGCAAAGTTTAAACTAAAGATTGTAAGGATTAGAAAGAGAAATGAACCGCAAAGGAGTTTTGTTTTTTTCATAAAAGCGTATAATTAGTATTTTAAGTGTCTTAAGAAATTGTAACCATTCAGTTGGTAAATATAGTGATTTACTAAAGTTTAACATATTTTTTAAAAAGAATACACGCTATTATGCAAGCAGAAAATGGTATCAGGAACTATTTATTAGATAAAATGCTTCCTGATAACAATATATCAACTAACTTCTTAAAGACAAGCCACAACAGCCGCCGTCCCATGACCTTTCACCACATAGGGCGTTCCCCAATCCATTCCTTGAGGTCCTTGTCCCAATATCCCCTGTAACCTCCTACATTGCCGCTAAATTTAAACGGCCCTACAAATCTTGCCATTTTAAAACGTGTTGTGGCCGTCGGTGGGTTTAGGTATTAGTACAAACTTTTGGCGGCCTGGTTTATGAATTAGTTTAATGATAATTTTGATTGATTTACAAAGTAAAAATAATATATTAAAATAGTATTGTCAATATTATTTAACATGCCATTGGGTGACATGAGAAGAAATTCAAAATATAAATTTGGAATATCTTTGAAATTGTAGTACCTTTATTTGCCTAAGGCTCCAGCTATATTGAAGTTTTCTGCGATAGTTTTTTTTTCTGCGGCGGATAAAAACATCCCGCAAAAGTTGTCAAAATTTCTACATTAAATCCGGTGAATACTCCCGAAATACTCTCCTAATATCTCCATATGACTTAAATCAATGTCATTTCAGACTCAATTTGAAGCCATATTAAAGCCATGTTGGTCTCATATCACATTAGTTGGGACCAATATGGCTTTAATATGGCTTCGATATGGCCTCGATATGGCTTTTAAGAAAGTCATATTTAAATATTACCTAAGTTATATGGAAATATGATCAACTTTTTTGGGGAGATTTTTGAGACTGT
>Ga0209538_1000058_pt1 | contig 60019 bp, 59 predicted proteins | sample BarGraNGADG00211_2_FD_184492 | JGI IMG/M metagenome (GOLD analysis project Ga0209538, IMG submission 184492) | Arctic peat soil microbial communities from Barrow, Alaska - Barrow Graham LP Ref core NGADG0004-211 (SPAdes) (version 2) | ecosystem: Environmental > Terrestrial > Soil > Wetlands >... | reverse complement strand
AACCAAAGCCAAGAAGGACAGTTTGCTACTGGTATTGCAATATCCCGAACTGCCGCTCCATAACAATGCCTCGGAACTTGGAGTACGGCAGCGAGTACGAAAAAGGGATGTCAGTTTCGGGCCGCGTACTGAGGATGGAGTGAGGGCATGGGATACGTTCGAGACCCTGGCGGAGACAGCGAAAAAGTTGGGCGTGAGTTTCTACCATTATCTTAATGACCGTATTTCCGGTACAAACCAAATCCAACCTTTAGCGGATCTGGTTTCGTTACGGGCTATTGAACTCAATTTGGGATGGTCTTTCCCCATTTCTTAGCTACCCCGTTTTATTGAGATGATACAAATTCTTATAATAAATTAATCACAATATACCGTGAGTACCTAAAGTGACTTTACTCTTACAAATGAGATTGAAATGAAACTTTTGCGATTTACGAGCTTGATCCTCACTTTGACCCTGATAACGGGCTGTTTTAGCCTGGCAGCAAACCCTACTGGCATTATTCAGAGTGCACAGACTCAGGTTTACCCCATTGGGACTGAGGTTGCTACACTCACACCTTCTCCTTCCACACAAGTTGCTTTGGCCACCCCAACCTTAACCCCCACACCAGTGCAACCTGGCTGGTCTACTGAGCCTCACCCCCTGCAAATTGAAGTTGAGCGTAAATGGTCTTATCCGGGAAGTGATATCACCTTTGTAGAGACACTACCCTCCCGCGCCATGTACGACCAGTACATCGTTTCGTACCTCTCGGACGGTTATAAGATTTACGCATATATGGCCATCCCCAATGGAACCAAACCGGAAACAGGCTGGCCTTCCATCGTCCTGAATCACGGTTACCACCTACCGTCCACCTACTCGACTACCGAAAATTACATCGCTTTCATGGATGTACTATCGAGAAGCGGTTATATCGTGCTCAAACCAGATTACCGTGCTCATGGAAAATCCGAAGGTCCCCAACCCGTAGGCGGTGGTTACGGCAGTCCGGACTATATGGTTGATGTTCTCAATGCCGTAGCTTCCCTGAAAGCCTATCAGGATGCTGACCCGGAAAGGATCGGCATGGTGGGTCATTCCATGGGTGGCGCTATCACATTGCGAGCCATGGTTGTTTCAAAAGATATCAAAGCGGGTGTGATCTGGTCTGGTGTAGTGGCTCCTTACTCAACACTCACCTACCGTTGGAATCGGTCTGTCACGCCCACAGTCACGGCACCTGCATCCACCTCCCCTTCTACGACCCCGTCTGCCACCCCATCGGCATCGGTTACCGGCTTTCGCGCCAGTGTAAGCTCATGGGCAGCAGACATTTTTAGCAGATATGGTTCCCCTGAACAAAACCCCGCCTTTTGGGACTCAATTTCACCGTCGGCGCATCTGACTGAACTTTCCGGACCGCTCCAGCTTCAGGCTGCCAAGGGTGATACGCAAGTTCCCTACATTTGGTCAGAAGAACTGGGCAAGCAGCTGGAAGCCGCCGGTATGCCTTATGAACTCTACATTTATGAAAAAGACAACCACAATATCACTGATAATTTCCTGATTGCCATTCAGCACACCCTGGTATTCTTTGACAAGTTTGTAAAAAACCGCTAAACCAAACTCCTACACTTTTCCGCTATGTTTTTACGTTATGCGGGCAAGATTCCTTGAATAAATAGGAAATTAATTTTACACAACGTAGCAAATAAGGCTTAATACCTTATTTTTTTTGGTTTTATAGGTAAAATTGAGTTGACTGGAAAAGACTCTGAGGCTGGTCGGCCTTTGTTAACGTATCCTTTGAAATGCGAGGGAATATCGCTTAATATTTTAGTTAACCATTATAATATTCGAAGATGACTAAAATGGTACAGAATGTGGAAACTATCATCAAGGAGCTGTGATGTACGGATATAGCGGCAAAATTCTTCACGTTGACTTGAAGACGAAGAAAAATTGGGTGGAAGACAAACCCGAAGAGTGGTACAAGCTTTGGATTGGCGGTACTGGCATGGCCACTCGCCTTTGCTGGGAGAACATCACTCCCAAGTGCGACCCATTAGGGCCTGATAACCCTATCTGTATCGCCAACGGCATCTTTACTGGAACACCCGTTCCGGTGGGTGGCAAATTCGGTTTAGCTTCCAAATCCCCCCTCACTGGCTTCATTGGCGATTCACTTTCTGGAAGTTGGTTTTCGATTGCCCTCAAGCGGGCTGGTTGGGACGGTATTGTCGTCCACAATCAAAGCGATGAATGGGTCTACATTTTCGTCGACGATAAGCGTGTCTCCATCCTGGATGCCAAATGGCTGCTTGGTAAAGACACTTACGAGACGGAAGAAGCCATTCGCGATAAATTTGGTGATGACCAAATCCGGTCCTGCACCTTGGGTCCATCGGGTGAAAATATAGTGCGTTTTGCCAATGTGACCAATGATGGCCGCCAGGCTGGTCGTACCGGCCACGGCGCGGTGTGGGGTTCTAAGAAACTCAAAGCCCTCTCCATACGCGGCACATCCGGCGTAAGAGTCTTTGATCCCAAAACCCTGATGGATATGGCTTTCCACATCACGGAAGAAGCTCAAGGAAAAGACACTGAAAAGTACCGCATTTATGGTACTTCTACGAACATCCTTGCGATGAACAAAATTGGTTTGCTGCCAACTCGCAACTACCAGCAAGGCATCTTTGAAGGTGCTAATCTGGTCAGCGGCGAATTTTTGGATGAGCACTACAAAGTCAAAGTTGTGGCTTGTGCGCAGTGCCCCATCGCCTGCGAACAGATGTCCATGGTACGCACTGGTGAATTCAAGGGCGCTATGACGGGCATTGAATATGAAAGCCTATACGCAAATAGCTCCAATCTTGGGATCTCAGATATGTCAGCTTGCATCAAGTTGGTTGATATCTCTGATGGAGCTGGTATGGACAGTATGAGCATGGGTGTCACCATCTCATATGCCATGGAGAGCTTTGAACGTGGCGTACTCAAGAAAGAAGACTTCAAATGCGCCAAGTTCCCTGATGGCATTGAGCTCAATTTTGGCAATGGGGAAGGCGCGGTAGCCGTGGCTGAGATGATTCGCGATCGCGAAGGCATTGGCAACTTACTGGCTGAAGGCACACGGATTGCTGCCGCCAAAATTGATGAAGAACGCGGCACCAATTCCCGCAACTGGGCCATGAATATCAAAGGCCTGGAATGCCCCGGATATGATGCCCGCGCCCTCAAAACCTTCTCGGTTGGCTTGGCTACCGGTACCCGTGGCGGATGCCACAATCGTTCGGCAGCCTACGACCCTGACATCAAGGGTGAGACCGACCGCTTCACCGTGGACGAAACTCGGGGTGAGGTTGCCGCGCGCTCAGAAGAATACGCGGCCGTTTACGATACGCTGCCGCTCTGCAAATTTATCCGCCGCTGCTTTACTGGCAAGGCGGACCGGGCTGGTGCCTGGCCGGCGATCGCTTCCTTGATCAATGCCACTACCGGTTGGAATTTTGACTACGACGCAGTTGATGCCGTCGGTGTGCGTTCTCACGAAATGAAAAAAGCTTTCAACATCCGTGAAGGTTGGACATCCAAAGATGATGATCTGCCCTGGCGCTGGAAAAACGAAGATTTCAAGGAAGGTGCCAGTGCAGGCACCCACGTTACCCAGGAAGAACTTGACTATCTCAAACTGATCTACTACAAAGCTAAAGGCTGGACAGCAGAAGGTTTGATTCCCAAACAACATTTAATCGATCTCGGCATGGCCGATGTCGCTGAAGTAATTGGAGTATAAGGAGCAGCATGGTACTGACGACTTCCTCAAAACATGCCTATATCGATTGTGATCCAGCCAAATGCGTTGGCTGTCAACTTTGTGAATACGTGTGTTCGCATAACAAGGTTGGTGAATACAACTCCTACCGCAGCCGCATCCGCACCGTTCGTGTGGATGAAGTGCTGATTACGGCCATTGCCTGCCGCACCTGCGAAAATGCCCCCTGCGTAATTGTATGCCCACGCGACGCACTTTCCCAGGACCCCAACACGGGCATCATTCATGTCAACGCCGTCAAATGCGATGGCTGTGCCTGGTGCGTGGAAGCTTGCGATTTTGGCGCTATTTCCATCAACCCTGCCACTAAAAACGCTGAAATGTGCGACCAATGCGAAGGTCTCGAAGATGGTCCCCAATGCGTTAAGTGGTGCCCCAAGGATGCGCTAACTCTGAATACCCCCGATCAGCGTGCACAGAAAAAACGCAAGGAATTGATTGAGGAAAGCTTTGTTATCCCATCCAAAGCCAAGGATCCCCGATGACAGAAAAAAGTATAGAAATTTCTTCCCAGGAACCCATCAACGAGAAGGACCTGCGCATCGGCGTGTATGTTTGCCATTGCGGTTCCAACATCGCTGGTGTGATCCCACCTGGTGAGGTGGTTGAATTCGCCGGCAAATTGCCCGGTGTAGCCCATGCTGCGGAGACCATGTATGCCTGCGCGGACAGCGGCCAACGCCTCATTAAAGAAGACATCAAGAAATATGGTCTTAACCGTGTGGTTGTTTCCGCTTGTTCCGTGCGTATGCACGAACCCACTTTCCGTGCCTGTGTAGCTGAAGCTGGCTTGAATCCATTCCTAATGGAAATGGCCAATATCCGCGAGCAATGTACCTGGGCTCATGGCCATGACCGCGAAGGTGCGCTTGAAAAAGCCAAGGACCTGACCGCCTCTGCAATTTCCAAGGTTTCATTCCTTCAACCATTGGATATGATCAAGGTACCAGTTTCCAAAAAAGCCATGGTCATTGGTGGTGGTGTGGCCGGTATCAACGCCGCGTTGGATCTGGCAGAACAAAATATACCGGTAGTCCTGGTAGAAAAGGAAGCCACAATTGGAGGGGTCATGGCACAGCTTAACAAGACCTTTCCAACAATGGACTGTAGTATATGAATTCTTGCACCAAAAATGGTTGACGCGGCGCGTCAGCCCCTAATTCAAGTAAAGACATTTACAGAAGTTGAAAAGGTTGAAGGGTTTGTCGGTAATTTCAAGGTAACCCTGAGAGAAAAAGCTAAATACGTACGCGCGGACCGCTGTAACGGTTGCGCGGCTTGTGCCAAAGTGTGCCCGGTGGAGGTTCCGAATCCGTTCGAAATGAACCTTGCTCCGCGTAAGGCAGCTTACATTCCCATGAGCCAGAGCGTACCCCTGATCTACAACATTGATATGGATGCCTGCATCCATTGTTACAAATGCGTGGAAGCCTGCGGCGCGCTTGAAGCCATCGATTTCAGCATGGAAGACAAATTAGTCGAAGAAGAAATCGGCGCCATCATCGTGGCGACCGGTTTTAGCCATTTTGACCCATCGGTTATGTCCGAATATGGTTTTGGCCGCTTCCCGAACGTGATTACCGCCATGGAAATGGAACGCATCAACAACTCGGCGGGTCCCACAAATGGTGCCCTTATCCGTCCCAGCGACGGCAAAACTCCAAAAAACCTGGCCTTCATTAACTGCGTCGGTTCCCGGGATAAGCGCTATATTCCGTCTTGCTCTAACTTCTGCTGCATGTATTCCATCAAAAATGCCATCCTGGCCAAGCAGATGCACCCAGACACTGAAATCACTGTCTACTACATCGATATTCGCACCCCTTCCAAGGGTTATGAAGAGTTCTATGACCGTGCCCGTGAAATGGGAATTCGCTTTGTTCAAGGCCGTCCGGCCATGATTACCGAAAACCCTGACACCCACAATCTCACAGTGCATGGCGAAGATACCATGCTCGGTCAGGTTATGTCCCGGGAATATGACATGGTTATGCTCAACCAGGCTGCCATTCCGCAGCCGGATCAAAACCACATGAGCTCAGTCCTAAATGTTGCCCAATCGCCTGGCGGCTGGTTCATGGAGTACCACCCCAAGCTGCGCCCAATCGACAGCCCCACCGACGGCATCTTTTTTGCTGGCGCTTGCCAGGGTCCCAAAGACATCCCGGCCAGTGTAGCCCAGGGTTCAGCTGCCGCCTCCCGCGCCTCGCGCATTTTACATTCGGATCAATGGCAGATTGAACCAACTGTTGCTGTTGTCTGGCCTGAGAAATGCTTAAGTGCTCAGGGTAAAACTTGCGGCATGTGCGCACGTGCATGCCCCTATGGCGCTGTGGATTATGTGCAGGGCAAAGCACCCACCATTATCACGGCCAAATGTCACGGCTGTGGCGGTTGTGTTGCCGAATGCCCCACTGACACCATCACCCAGTTGCACTACACGGACGCAGAAATCCTATCCCAAATCCGTACGCTGCTCGCTACCGAACCTGAAAAGAAGATATTGGCTCTGCGTTGCCACTGGTGCTCTTATGGTGGTGCTGACCTGGCTGGAACCAGTCACTTTGAATATAGTGCGAACGAGCGCGGCATCAAAGTGATGTGCTCGGCCCGCATGGACTCTGACTTTGTCTATGAAGCTTACCGTTTGGGGGCTGGGGCTGTGCTCTACTCCGGCTGTCACCAACAGGACTGCCACTACATTACAGGTCAAATCGTTGGTGCCAAAAGGGCTACCCGGTTGCAAGGTATGTTTGAACGCATGGGCATGTCACCAGGCCGCTTCCGAGTTGAGTGGATCAGTGCCGCCGAAGGTGATAAATATGCCCGCGTGATCAATGAAATGCAGGCATCCCTGGATGAAATTGGTCCGGAAAAGCTGCATGATGAAATCACACGCATGCGCCCTGAAATGGCCAAACGCATTACCAAACTGCCCAATATCCCACTGGTCCAGCAAGCCTTCAACCGTGCGGACGAGTTCCAGACCATCATGCTCAATGAGGTAAAAGCCAAATGAGCGCACCCACCCCTAACAATTCCCTCTCCCAACGCGTTAAAGCCACGCCTGGCGGTGAACATCTGCTGATGTGCTATTCCTGCGGTACCTGCGTCAGCAAGTGCATGATCCAGGAAAAAATCAACCCGAATTACAATCCCCGGCGACTCATCCGGGAAGCAGTTTTCGACGATACAGGCCTTGCATTTGCCGATGACACCACCTGGCAGTGTACTGCATGCGACCTCTGCTACCCGGCTTGTCCGCAGAAGATTCACATCTCAGGCGTGATTAACGCCGTCAAGCAGGCAGCTCTGGATGCAGGAGTCAAGAATCCCGCACAAATCGCCCAGGTGGATGCCCAAACGTGTATTGCGTGCGGTCTTTGTGTTGAAGTATGCCCATACGAGGCCATCAACATTAAAGTCTTGCGCGTTCCGAACCGGGGAATTATCCCAGTCGCGGATGTCGACGCAGGTAAATGTATGGCTTGTGGGCTTTGTTCCGCGACCTGCAAATCCACTTCCATTCGCCAAACCAACGAATTCACCGACCAGGCCTTGATGGACAACCTTTGGGGCTACCTCGCGAAAGGCGACCTGGCATGAGCGCCCAAGAACCCAATATCGTCCTTTTCCAATGCCAGTGGTGCCTCTATGCCAAAACCGACCAGGACTGGGTGGAAAACGCCCTGCCTGAGAACATGCACCTGGTCAAAACTTCCTGCACTGGCCGCATCAATCCCCTCTTTGTGCTCAATGCCATCCAGGGTGGAGCCGATGGCGTCATGATCAGCGGCTGTAAACCCGAGGTCTGCCACTTCAAAGAAGGTAACCTGGGAGCCAGAAGGCAATTGACTGCCTTCCAGAGCCTGCTCAACCACATCGGGTATGATCGTTCCCGCATCCGCTTTGTCTGGATGGACCTTCAAGATACTGGCCGCATTCAAAAAGAATTGGCCGTCTTTGAAAAAGACCTGACTGAAATGGGTATGAGTGGAGTGCTGGTCACCCGCAAGCCCGGCTTTGAAGGAGGCATGCATGACTGATCTTGAAACCAAACTCAAGGCAGAAGCCAAACGCCTCCTGGACGAGCATCTTGTGGATGTCTTTATTGGATTCCGTAAAGAGAACGCACCCCTGCACCCACAGCCGGCCTTTTTCACACAATCTGACCAGCTCGATGATTTTGTGTACAACAATCTCTGCCAGAATAATCTGGCCAAGTTCCTCACCCGCTACCCCCGCGAAACCAGGATTGGCATGATCGTGCGCGGTTGCGAAAACCGTTCGGTCAACCATCTGATTGTCGAACGCCAACACCCCCGTGAAAACATTGTCTTGATTGGCGTGCCTTGCACCGGCATTTACGACTGGCGCAAGATTACGCAGCGCTGCGGGGAAGAAATTTCGAGTGTCGAAATTACCTCGGAAAAGATCTTGGTTACAACGCCCAAAAGTAAGTTTGAATTTGAACCTAAAGAGCTTTTGCACGTCTCTTGCGCGCGTTGTTCTCAACCCAACCCCATCAACGCTGACCTCGTTATCGGAGACCCAGTTGAAGCCAAAGACCCTGCCCGTGCCAAACGGCAAGTGGAAACTTTTTCTGGCATGGCCTCCAAAGCGCGTTATGAGTGGTTTACCCACGAGGCTGAACGCTGCATCCGCTGTTATGCCTGCCGAGAAGCCTGCCCCATGTGCTATTGCGCTGAGTGCTTCGTCGATCATGGCGCGCCGCGCTGGACCGAGAGTATGGTCAGCAAGGCGGGAATGCAAACCTGGCACATCATCCGGGCTTTCCACCAGACCGGCCGCTGCGTCGATTGTGGTGCCTGCGAACGCGCTTGCCCCATGGATATCCGCATGACCTATCTGACCGAAAAACTAAACACTGACATGGAAATAGAATACCAATTCGTTTGCGGGATGGATGATAAAACCCAACCGCCCTTTGCGGCGTTCACCATGGACGACAAGACGCGCTTTGTGGCATGAGGAAACTATCATGAACTATATTCTCACCCGTAATGACATCCCCAAAGTGCTTGAAAAGTGGTCCGAGGCCTACCAGGTCATCGCACCTCAGAAATACTCGAATTTCTCCGCTTTTCTGCCCTATGAGGGCAAAGCAGAACAGCTTTGCCTTGAATATCCACACAACACCCGCTACCCACCCAAGGCGCTCTTCCTGCCGCAGTCTGAGGAACTTCTCAAATACACCAAAGACGGCCAGGCGAGCGAGCCAGGCTTGGATACCAAACCCAAGCTCATCTTTGGCATGCACGCCTGTGACACTCGCGCCATGACCTTGCTGGACACAGTTTTTGACGCCAAAGACTATCAGGATCCCTTTTGGAAAGCGCGCCGTGAAGCCACTGCCATCATTACCTTGGGCTGTGACGAACCCTGCAAAACCTGCTTCTGCACCACTGTTGAAGGCAGTCCATTCAACCGCCAGGGTGCCGATATCATCATGACCAATATCGGCGAAGCCTTCCACCTGGAAGCCTTGACCCCAAAAGGGGAGAAACTTTGCAAGGGTTTGCCTCTGGCAACCAAGGCAAAGGATCGTAAAGTTGCCAAACTTCAGGAACAAGCCACAATCAGCATGCCCAAAGCCTTTGAAACCGAAGGCCTCAAGGCTACCCTGGACGCCAACTTTGACAACAACTACTGGGAAGAAGTTCAGCGTTCCTGCCTGGGATGCGGCGTTTGCACTTTCCTATGCCCAACCTGCTTCTGTTTTGACATTGCTGATGAAGCCGCCCGTTCCAAGCGTTATCGCAACTGGGATACCTGCATGTTTTCTGTCTATTCGAAGGAAGCTTCAGGGCACAACCCCAGGCCAAGCCGAAAAGAACGCACTCGCCAACGCCTGATGCACAAATATAGTTACTGGGTGGATCAAATTGGAAAAATTGGATGCACAGGCTGCGGCCGCTGCGTGCGCTACTGCCCGGTGGGGCTGGACATTCGTGCCATGTTGCGTGAAGCTGGCACACTTCCTGTGGAGGTGACCCATGCCTGACAAACAGACCAGCCCTTACACCCCCATCCCAATGCACTTGCTACGTTCGTATCCCGAATCAGTGGATGGTCTATTGCGGAGTGTTGAACTCAGTTTTGACAACCCGGCCGATTGCAAAGCCTTTTACAAAGGCTATAACCCCGGCCAATTCTGCCAGATTTCCATATTCGGTAAAGGTGAATCCGCCATCGGCATCGCCAATGCCTCTTGGGAAGGCGACTTTGTGCGCTTTACCGTACAGCGCATGGGTGTGGTCACCTCCGCTCTTCACCAGATGCAAGTCAGCGAACCCCTCGGCATGCGTGGCCCTCTTGGGAACGGTTTTCCACTTGATGAATGGAAAGGCAAAAACCTGATCTTTATCGGCGGCGGCTCCGCTTTCTCAACACTATACGCAACGGTCAAACATATTTCGGGGTCACACCTCAAAAAAGACTTTGGCCGGATTTCGATCATCTACGGAACACGCACATCAGGCCATGTCCTCTACAAGGAAAGCCTGAAGCGCTGGCATGAAAATCATGAGATTGACCTGTTCCAAACCATAGATAACCCAGAGCCAAATTGGCCTTATCTGGTGGGTTTTGTGCCCGATACCGTACGAGCCATTAGTCCTAACCCTAAGAATGCCGTTGCCGTTGTTTGTGGCCCCCCTATCATGACTAAATTTACTCTGCCCATCCTCGAAGATCTGGGCTTCAAACCCGATGCCATCTATACCTCTCTTGAAAAACGCATGAAGTGCGGTATCGGAAAATGCGGCCGCTGTAATATTGGCCCTAAATATGTCTGCAAGGATGGACCTGTCTTTAGCCTGGCCGAACTGCACACATTACCAAATGAGCTTTAGGAGTATTGATGACAGGTAGAGGCATAGCTCAAAAAACCAAGAACGAAACCGAAATGACCATCCATCGCGGCATGCTTACCCGCGACTACTGGATGAAGTGGAATTTCACCAAGTGTGTTGGCTGCGAAATTTGTTCTGTCGTCTGCCCTAAAGGTGCCCTTACGCATGTAGATGCGGTTCTTGAAGACGGGCACATGGTCCAGAAGCAATCGGTGGATGTGGACGAGAAGAAGTGCGTTAACTGCGGGGCTTGCGTGGTTGCCTGCCCCACCCATGCCATCTCCATCACCATCAATGGCAAAGAGGAAATCCCGGTTATTGAATACGAGGCCTTCCCGAAATTTATCGACAGAACCGTTTTCCACAAGGAATTTTTCGATTTCAGATTGAAGGATTTTGTTATTGACAACTGCTCCGTCGATGTCATATCGTATGACCCAGAGCGCGACACCTTGCGGGTGGATTTTGAAAACTGTATCCATTGCCGTCAATGTGAAATTGCCAGCGACGGTGCCTTTTTCGTGGATCAGGCATGGGAAGGTTCTGTTGATTTGCACACGGAACGCTGCGTTGAAGGTTGTGTAGCCTGCACAGAGATTTGCCCCACCAGCTCACTACACCTAAACAACGAAGGCATTGTGACCCTGGCGGATTACTTCTGCATCAAATGCGGAGCATGCATGCAGATCTGCCCCGTCAAACCAAAGTATGAGGACAAGACATTCGAATTTGAGTCCAATGGCGTGCATGTAACCCGAAATTATCAGGAACTAACCAATGCGAATGAACTGGCTGTAAAGGTTGAACGTTGGCGGGTAAATCACACCCCGGTCTCCAGTGCCTCATGGGTGGAAGCGCTGCGTAAACTATCCGACGATAAGGCAAAATCGGTGGAAATTGACCGCAAACGCGCGCTCAAACGCGCCGACTTGATCATGGCTCTGCGCGGGACTGTGGTCAGCGTGGACGCACCAGTGGTTCCCAACAAACCGAAGAAATAAGCCCCAAAAAGAGTTCAGATAACTGAACTCTTTTTTTACTATATGCATAGGAAATTAAATTGTTGCGTGTGGTTTTGGATTGCCTGTCCTACACACTCTCAAGACCAGATTCAGAACCATATCCATATTTTGAAATAAAGTCGAAAGACCAACCCGTCGGGCGGTAGTATTCTGGGTTGCGTTCTCCGGGCTCAAAGATCAGAATTCTGGCCTTTGACCGGATTTTCCCAAATTCACTCATATCAGGTGTGGAAGTAATCAAATTTCTGAAAGTACCCGAGTTCAGATAGTACTTTTCATGGTCGCCCTCAACTTGCACAAGTTCAACAACCGGGTAATGGGTGTGACCGCTCACAATGCACTGGATAGTGGAATTTCCTGATTGAAGGCATTCCTCCTTGTTCACCATCGTAATTGGAGAGCTCAACTTGGATTTGCTTGAGACTGGCAAAACCAGCGCCTGCCCTAAGCCATACGGAACACCAAACCTCCACGGTCTTAGCTTGAGAAGGGGTCCAATGAGTTGTGCCATAACCCGATTGACACCACTGAATTTCTTGAGGTAGTAATCGATGTTATCGATACCGGCAAATTCATTCATCAACCGTATAAATACCGGCTCAGTCAGCTTCCAGACGTCGCCTTTGGATAGTCCGGGGGTCGAAAAGAGATAATTCATCAAGGCGTTACCAGGCCGCACGTTGTCAAATTCGAGTAGACGGCGATAGACCAAACCCAGATCAGGCATATTGATGATATTGTCATCAGAATAATGCTCTCTGAATAATAGGGGTAATTTGGCCGCAAATTCGGTAGTGATTACATCTCCAAGTACGGGTTTGTCATATTCTACTGGGTCAATAAAGGTCGGAATTGATTTTGCAAATTTGTATGAGATATTAAAGTTTACCGGGTCATATTCGTGGCCATGTCTCACCAGAACTCTGTCTTCATTTTCTGTGCGCAAGATGAATTGATGGTCAAAAAATGCATCGCTTTTAGGCAAACCTAATTCAATCTGGGTCAAGTGCCGTATCAAGAGGGAACTGTTCAATAAGCGATCGTGATTTCCCGGTAGATAATGTAAATTAACTGGAATACCGGCTTTTTCCTGCAGGGAGTGGAAGATATCCAGGGTTTCTGCCACATAAGGGTCACGGCAGATGGACAGCATGATTTTTAGCAGAATCTTCTCAAAACGGCCATTAGCTTTAACATCTTTGCAATCGATATAAGGCCGCAATTCATCTTCCAGCCATAAGCTGTTGCGGTTGATTTCAAAGATGTCCCCCGCCAGGACCAGGTCAAGATGCTTGATATTGTTATCATGCACAAGATCAACAATCTCCGAAAAGAAAGACTGGTAAACCGCTGGCGGTAAATTGTGGTTGATCTTGATTTTACCGAGGTGGTAAGACTGAGTTTCGGTAAAATGTAGATCTGACATGACAACAAGCATGTTAAGAAATCTCCTCTGGCAGAGTTGCCATCGTCATAATTTTACTCGCTACGGTTTGAGTAATTCCAGTTTGTAAGCGCCCCCTGTATCTGACCCAATGATGAGAAAACCGTCCGTGGTAAAAAGCGCTGAGGTGTAAGTTAAGGATTTATCCAGACCTTCAACAATTTGCCAATTTTCTCCGCGGTTAAGGCTGTACCAGGCGCTGCCTTCCCCTGTGGCTGCCAACCAGTTGCCGTTTTCACTGCTGCTGATGCATGTTACCAATGTGTCTGTTTCCAAAATGTTCTGCCAATTCATAGAAGTCTTCTCGAAGCGATAGATTCCACCTGGCCCTGCCGCGTAGCTCTCTCCATCAGGCGCTATCAGCAAGTCTGTTATCATTTTATTTTCTAACCCATCAGTTGTTTCAATCCAACCCAAGACAGAATTGGCATAAACCTTACATAGGTTCTCAGAATTGCAGGCCGCCAACAAGCCCTGACTTCCATCCGGGCTGAAGGTGACATCTGCGATGGATTGACCTTCAAATCCCGCTTGCTTCCAGAGTGAACCTTCACGAACCCAGAGTCCGTCCCCGGTTGTACCGGCGAATAGCTGTCCATTATTTGAGGTTATCCTTGTTACAGGCGTATTGCCGGGTAAAAAACCGCTTTTTTGCAGGCTGGGAAGCTTTTCATGATGGGCCTCCAACATCTCACCTGCAAGCTGTTTTTCGATTGGAAATGTCTTAGAGCTGTAATCAAGATAGGCTTCCAGGTTGGGATTGGTGACCTGGGGCAAGTTGAGGTTCTGCCAAGCCTTTCCATCAAACTTGTAAACACCCGTGTCTGCCAGAGTATACAATTCGCCATTAAGGTCGTAAACAGAAGTTACGTTGGTCGAGTCCAGGCCTGAATTGAGTTCTTCCCAATTCTGACCGCCGTCCAAAGTAGTCATAATTCCCTGGCCATAAACCGCGGCAATGGTTTTCCCCGGCAGTTGGGAGCTTGTGGTCAGGCCAGCGATGCTCGAAGCTATGATTCCCGTCCCGGCTTGCGTCCATGAAGCCCCGTAATTTGTTGAGATAAATAAACCGGTTGCATGCGTACCGGCAAACCAACGCTGCGGATTCGTGTTTGATACCGCAACATCGTAAACCATTGTGGATATATTTTGGAGTGCTGTGAAATTCCAGCTCGAACCGTTATTGTCAGAATAGACGACACCATTGGTGAGTGTGGCTAATAAGACCCTCTGACGGTCCTGAGCCATTGGTCCAAGGAATATCTTCAAAACTTCCACGTCTGCCAACCCAGTCTCTTGCCAGGTCTCTCCCCTGTTGTCGCTAATATAAACCGAGGTTCCTTTGGCAAAACCGCTGTACATCCGTCCTGTTAGGGTATCAAGAGCCATGGAACGGGCTGGGATAATAGATCCGTAAGGAAAAATGCCGTTGTTCAATGTGTCGAATGAACTTGCGTAATTTAGGCTGCGAAACAACCCATGCTCATGAAACGGAAGGTAAATAATATTGCTATCCCATGGGTTCACATCCACATCGTACCAATAATCCGCGCATGTGCCATCGAAGTTACTCCGGACCAACAAAGTCCACGTAATTCCCCAATCCTCACTTCGATAGAATTCCCCGCACAAATCCGAAATTACGCGAGTGACAATGTACACGACGTTAGGGCGATTAGGATCTGAAGCGATCCCATAAACCGCGTTCGTTCCAAATGATTCACCTACCTTTGTCCATGTATCGCCATAATTTACCGAGCGGTATAGACCGTCCCCATTTGTGCCTGCGAAAACGATATTGCGTGAACTGGGAATAAGGCCTAATGATTGTATGGCAGCATTACCCGGCATTCCGGTTCCACTTTTGAACCAGGTATTTCCTGCATCCACTGTTTTCAGGACGCCTCCACCAAAGGACCCAGCATAGACCATATTTAGGTTCAGTGGGTCCACCAATAAAGACGTAATACTGCCACCTACAGGCCCAATTGAAACAGGAGGCGGTGGTGTTTTTGAAACAATAGGAAGGTACTGTTTAAATTCGCTGGTTGCAGCAAGAGAACGAGACAGATCACTTGTTGAAATCCCGGCTGCCTGGATGTGGTTTTCGTTCAAAGGGTTAGCTAACAAAAGAAATATCATCCCGCCGATGAGGGTAATAATGAAGGCTTTGTGCAGCATTTTCACGTCGCTTTTCTCCAAGCGTTAAGGCTGCACTTCCCGTGCCTGATTAGAGCAAAGAGTGCAATACTTTCAAACAGTTTTCCACAGCCTCGTCCCCCACATCGTGATGGCTGACAAAACGAAGTTCATTCCTGCCGGATTCGTTTACCAAAATCCCATTTTCCTTCAATTGCGCTACCAATTCGCCACTGGTCAATTTGGAGTTTTCCTGCACGCGCACAAAAACCATATTGGTATAGGGAGAACCTTTTGCCAGCCTCAGGCCGTAAATATCTGCAAACCCTTCAGCCAGCTGACTTGCCCGCAGATGATCCTCCGCCAAACGATCGACCATGTTATCAAGAGCATAAACACCTGCAGCCGCCAATATACCCGCCTGGCGCATACCACCGCCAACCATCTTGCGGAGTCGGCGCGCACGTTCAATAAAGTCGTGTGTACCGCATAACACCGAACCAACCGGGCAGCACAGGCCTTTGCTCAGGCAGAATGTGACAGAATCAGCCTCGCTCACCAGCTCTGCAGCTGGCACTCCCAATTTAATGGCAGCATTGAACAACCTGGCTCCATCGATGTGGAAGGCCAGGCTGTGTTCCCGGGTAAAAGTTGCCACCTGATTGGTGTAATCCACAGAAATGGCCATGCCTCCGCAGGCGTTTTGGGTGTTTTCCAAAATCACCAGACTCGAGTGGGGTTCATGAATATCCTCAGACCGTAATGCTCCTTCAAGGTCCAGCAGGCTTAGCGTGCCATCAGCTTGGTTTGGCACCGTGTGGATAACCACACCGCCCAAGGCAGAAACGCCTCCCGCTTCATGCAAAAAGGTATGGCCTTTTTCTCCCATGATTACTTCGTCCCCTCGCTGGCAATGGGACAACGCCGCCAACAAGTTGCCCATCGTACCGGAAGTAACAAACAGGGAGTCTTCCTTTCCTAGAAGTTGAGCAGCTTTAACTTGCAAGGCATTGACGGTCGGATCATCCCGATAGACATCATCGCCCACTTCAGCAGCTGCCATTACCTGACGCATGGCTGCGGTTGGGCGGGTAACAGTATCCGAACGAAAGTCGTAAATTTTATCGGCCATTATTCACCTTCCAATTGGGTTAAGATCTCTTCAAGTTCGATAGGCAAAGGGGCTGTGAATTCCCGGATTTCGCCGCTTGGTAATTCAATTTTTAGTTTCTGGGCATGCAAAAAGAAGCGCGTTCCTGGAATTGAGGATTTGTGCCTTCCATAGATTTGATCCCCAGCAACAGGCGAGTTGATATATGCCAGGTGAACACGGATTTGATGGGTGCGGCCAGTCAGCGGCTTAACTTCCAGCAATGTGTGATTGTTATAATTTTTGACCGTGGAATATTCACTGACTGCCCTACGACCTTTGCCCTCATAAGCCACGGCCATTTTTTGGCGGTAGCGTTCATCGCGATGTACGTTGGCTTCAATTCTGCCCGTCGGGGTCGGAGGTACACCATCCACCAGTGCCAGGTATGTTTTTTCTGTTTTCCGGCTCTTGAATTGCCTTACCAGGTGATGGTAGGCAGCCTCAGTTTTTGCCAAAATAATCACTCCGGAGGTTTCCTTATCCAGGCGATGCACCACCCCTGGCCTCGCGGTCTCTCCAACATCCTTGAGGGGCGGGAAGTGAGCCAGGGCAGCATTCACTAGGGTACCCGTCGGGTTACCGGCACCTGGGTGCACAACAATCCCTGCCGGCTTGTTGACAACCAATACTGATTCGTCTTCGTAAAGGATATCCAAAGCTGTAGCTTCCCCCAAAAGCGTTTCAGAAACCTGGTCAGGAACCTCCACCCGGATCACATCCCCCGAATTGATACGCAAGGCTGCTTTAGTTTTTACCAGACCGTTGACCGTGACTTTGCCTTCATCGATAAAGGCTTGGGTGTGCACACGTGAAAAACCTTCGAGTGCATCTGTCAGAAACTTATCAAGGCGTGGAGTATCCTCGCCTGAGTAAGTAAATTCGCGGATTTCAGACATTTTGATCCTTGGTTGCCGTCTCAGTTTGGTCAGAAGGATTCTTTTGACGGGATTCGAGCAGCAATGCCAGCACCATTAATCCTACTCCAACTGTGACCGCAGAATCGCCCACGTTGAAGATCGGGAAACGGCCAAAAGACATAAAGTCCGTCACGTACCCTTGAGTTACCCGGTCAATAAGGTTGCCCAAAGCGCCACCCATCGCCATGGCTAATCCAATCCGGATAAGCGTGTTATTTTCTTTCATCGAAATGTAATACACGGCTAAGACCACCACAATCAGACTGCTGAGGATCATCAGAATCAGGTTGGCATTTTGGAAGATTCCAAACGCCGCACCAGTGTTTTTCCAGTGCAGTATTCGAAAAAAGTCACCCAGAAAATTGATGGGTGCGATACTCTCCCCAACTGGTAAAGCTTTGCGAACCAATGTTTTTGTCCATTGATCCAAACCCACAATCACTGGGACAAGCAGTAAAGGCAATAGCGTCAGTTTTGTCTTTGGCTTCATCGCGGGTCTCCAACCAAAGCGGGTTTACGAATGTAGAGTGACAGTTTATTGCCATCGAACTCATCATCCTGTTGCACCCAGCGCTCGTCCCCTTCCCCAGCTTCCAATTTAAGCGCCAGGGTTTCACTCATAATAAAGTCACGATGGGTCTCGATGGCAGCACTAAGGTCCTCAGTAGCTTTGTAACGCACCCAGATACGATCTGAAATCTCAAACCCTGCATCTTTCCGCAACGACTGCACATGCCGCACAAACTCCCGGGAAAGACCTTCGAGTACCAGGTCTCTGGTCATCGTGGTATCTAGGGCAGCCAGGTATGGACCCTCAGCAGCCACAGAAAAGCCAGCCTGTGATTCGGAGTGGACTTCCACTTCCTCAGGCAGGATCTCGTAGTAATTACCATCTACATGCACAACCAGATTAAGTTCATCCAGCAAGCGTTTTGCACTTTCATCAGCCGGTAAATCCAAAATAGCCTGCCGAACTTTGGGTGCTAAACCTTTGTATTTTTGTCCCAATTGCTTGGGCAGAGGGTTAATTCGGTAACTCACCGCTTCATTGGCATTGTTCAAGAGCCTCACCCGTTTGACGTTGAGTTCGTCTGTGAGCAAGTCAGCGTATTTACTGACCACCTCAGCTTCCTCCGCGGTTCCAAGAGCGAAAGCAACTTCACCCAACGGCTGGCGCACCTTTACGCTGGATTTATTGCGGGCAGCGTGGCCCAGCGAGGCTAATTGCATCACCACTGCCATTTCTTTTACCAGGCCATCATTTAACAAGTTTTCATCCACTTTGGGCCAATCGGCAAGATGTACCGATTCCGGGGCAGTTTTATCAAACGAACAGACCAGGTTTTGATAGAGCTCCTCAGCCAGGAAAGGCATGGCAGGAGCCAGCAAGAGCGAGAGTGTCTTTAGCGCGGTGTACAGCGTTTCATAAGCTGCGGCCTTATCAGCATCCGATTCACTCTTCCAGAATCGTCTGCGGGAACGCCTTAAATACCAATTTGAAAGGCTGTCCACAAATGCTGCGATTGGCCGGGTAGCTCCGGTAACGTCAAATTCTTCATAAGCCTTGGTGACGTCTTTAATCAATTGATTAAGCGTCGCTAAAAGCCAATCGTCCAAAGCGCTAAATTTGGGGATGAAGGCATTGTCGGGTGTCCATCCGTCCAAATTTGCATAGGTTACAAAGAAGGAGTAGGTATTCCACAACGGTAGCATAAACGTCCGCACCACTTCTCCAACCAAATCCGTGCTGAACAAGCGTGAATTAGCAGGTGGACTGGCTGTAACCATATACCAGCGGATAGCGTCCGCTCCATGCGCATGGATAACCTCCCATGGGTCAACAATATTCCCAAGATGTTTGGACATCTTCTTTCCTTCGCCGTCAAGAATGTGCCCGTAACAGATCACGTTCTTGTAAGGGCTTTCATCAAACACCAGCGTATTAACCGCCAGCAATGAGTAGAACCAGCCCCGGGTTTGGTCGATGGCCTCGCAAATAAAATCAGCCGGGAATTGGCTATTGAATTCGGCCTGATTTTCAAAAGGATAGTGCCACTGCGCTGAAGGCATGGATCCCGAATCGAACCAGACATCAATAAGTTCCTTGACCCGCTGCATAATCCCTGATTTACAGGAAGGACATCCAAAAGTGACTTCGTCCACTTGCGGACGGTGCAGGTCCATTCCGTGCAGATCTTGGCCTGCCAAATCGCTGAGTTCGTCAACGGAGCCTACGCATAGCTGTTTGTGGCAGCTCTGGCATTCCCAAACAGGTAGGGGCGTACCCCAAAAGCGATTGCGACCCAAAGCCCAATCGATGTTATTCTCCAGCCAATTGCCAAAGCGGCCGTTCTTGATGTTATCGGGTATCCAATTAATGCCCTGATTAAGTTCCACCAGGCGCTCTTTTTTGGCACTGGTGCGGATAAACCAGCTTGGTCTGGCCATGTAGAGCAGTGGCGTATCACAGCGCCAGCAGAAGGGATAGGTATGGGTGATTCTGCCGGATTTGAAAAGCAACCCTCGCCGCTCTAAATCTTCGGTAATAGCCGGATCTGCGTCTTTGACGAACACCCCTGACCAAGGTCCAATTTCGCGTCGAAATTTGCCTTCATCATTGATGGTCATCAGGAAGGGCAGGTCGTATGCTTTAGCAGTAGTAAAGTCATCAGCACCAAATGCCGGCGCAGTATGAACCAGGCCGGTACCGTCTGTGGTGGTGACGTAATCCGCCAAAACGATGAAATGCGCTTCTTTTTCAAATGGTAAAAACTTGTAAAGCGGGTTGTATTTCTTCCCCTTTAATGTCTTGCCTTTGAAAGTCTTGAGCACTTTCATTGGGGTATCGCCAAACACGGCTGGAATTAAGTCTTTGGCAAGGATTAATTTTTCATCTTCTACGCCGTCTTCGCGGGTGACGAGGGCGTAATCTACATCTGGATTAGCAGCAATGGCCACATTGGCTGGCAGGGTCCAGGGGGTGGTTGTCCAAACGAGGAAATACGTACCAGGTTCATCCACCAGGGGGAAGCGGATGTAAACGGAAGGGTCATCAGCATCCTGATAACCTTGCGCTACCTCATGGTCCGAGAGCGGTGTACCGCAGCGGGGGCAATAAGGCACAATCTTGTGGCCTTGATATAACAGATCTTTATCCCAGATTTGTTTTAGCAGCCACCAGACTGATTCGATGTATTCATTTCTGAAGGTGATGTAAGCCCGCTCGAAATCCACCCAATAACCGATGCGTTCCGTCATCTTTTCCCACTCTTGAATGCGACTCATGGCCGATTCTTTGCAGAGCGCGTTGAACTTGGCAATGCCGTATTCTTCGATCTGAGCTTTATTGGTGAAACCGAGTTTCCTCTCCACCTCAATCTCAACCGGTAACCCATGGGTATCCCACCCGCCTCGACGGTCTACATAATAACCCTGCATAGTCTTATACCGTGGGAACATGTCCTTATAAACGCGGCCGATCACATGATGAATGCCTGGTTTACCGTTGGCTGTTGGAGGTCCTTCGAACATGACAAAAGGTTTGCGATCGTGGCGTTGATCGGATGATTTTTTGAAGATCTCATTTTTATTCCAGAATTCGATCTTGCCTTCTTCCAATGCCTGGGCATTGAATTTTGGAGTTACTGGTTTGAACATTCTGCCTCTTCTCTCCCACACTTTAGGGAGTTAAAAATAAAAACCCGTCCATGTCAGGGACGAGTTAGTGCTCGCGGTACCACCCTGATTCCCGCCTTGACGGGCTCTCAGTCTGCTTTTCAACAGATGCGCCGATATCGGTGCGCTTCCGGCTTGCTTAATGGCGTTAGCTTCAGCTCGCTGCTCCAGAGTGATTTTCAGTCACCATGCCGGCCTGGTCTCACTATCTCAGGCTCCCTTTACGGCAGAAGTAAACTTACTCTTCTCCTTCAGTGCGTCGGCCTAATTATGCCACAGATTTGGCATCTATTTATTCATTATCCAAGAAGGGGAATTACATTTTTGGGACTAATCTTATGAAAAATTGGGTGCCTAGAGGGGGTCGAACCCTCAACATCTTCATCCACAGTGAAGTACTCTGCCATTGAGCTATAGGCACCATGTAGGCGCCAATTTTAGCACAGGGGGATTTTAGCTGCAAGCCAAATTTCAATCCTGACGCAGAAAACTCACCAGTTGGCTAATGGGCAGACTGGATTGAGTACGTGCCCGCAGGTCCTTTACCACCACTTCTCCCTTGGCCAGTTCGTCCGGTCCGATAACCAAGGCCTTTGCAGCCAGAATGCGGTCGGCAAACTTGAGTTGCTTTCCAAGTTTTTCAGTCCCCAGCGCAGTGACTACTTTGAAACCCGCTACACGCAGTTCCGCAGCTATGCGAAGTGATTCCGCCTGGGTTTGGGAATCAAAAACGGTAACAAAGATGGTTTCAGTTTGGGTGTTCAAATCTGGAAGCAAATTAAAATGCTCAAGAACCAGTTGAATGACTACATCACCCATGGCAAAACCGACCCCAGGAAGTGGGTCCCCACCTATATCCCCCACCAGGTTACCGTAATGGCCTCCACCAAGAATCGCGCGGAATTCCCGGTTCGCATCAAGGGCTTCAAAAACAATCCCAGTGTAGTAATCCAAACCTCGAATAATGCGCGGGTCATATTCCAGGTATTCTGCCTGGCCCATATTCTGCAATAAGCTCACTAACTTGACCAGCTTATCGGAGCGTTTCCATAAATCCACATCTGCCAGTAGGCGCTTTAGCGAGTCAAGTTGACCTAGATCCAGACCCAATCCAATTACTTTTTCATCCCAAACATCAGCTGGAAGCTTATCGATGCGGTCAATCAATTTGAGTAATCCGCTTTTACTCTCTGGATTCACTCCCAGTTGTGAAAAAGCCTGGTCCATTAGTTCCCGGTCGTTATACCGAATCTTTACTTGCCCAGGCCCCAAGCCTACACCGCGCATGAAGCTGCAGGCAACGGCTACCAGTTCGGCATCAGCTTCCACACTATCCGATCCAATCAAGTCAATATTCCATTGGAAAAATTCGCGTGTGCGCCCTCGTTGGGGGCGTTCATAGCGCCAAAACGGACCGTAAGACCACCAGCGAGCAGGAAAAGCCAGCTCATTCTGTTTTTCGGCAATCATTCTGGCCAGGCTGGGGGTCAACTCCGGCCTGAGAGTAATCTGATCGCCACCACGGTCGTTGAACACAAAAGACTGTTCCTTTACCAACTCCTCACCAGATTTGGCAGCGTAGAGTTCGAGGGTTTCAAGGCAAGGCCCGTCGTAATGCTGATAGCCAAAAGACTCGGATACTGTTTTCAAACGGCTGTAAATCCATTGCCGTTTTGCCATCTCTTCTGGATAAAAATCCCGGGTGCCTTTGACACTGCGAATAATCTTAGCCATACATTCCTCGTGATTCTTCAAATGATAGGGTAGTATAACATGTCCATTTTAGGATAGAATTAGGTTCAGATTCTGAACTAACGAGGAATGTATGAATATTGCTGAAATTATTTCGTACGTAGATGGCGTTTTGTTATCACCTTGTGCGAACCTTGATACAAACATCAAAGGCGGCTTTTCGGGTGATCTCATGAGCGATGTTTTGGCCTCTATACAGTCAGAATCTCTTCTGATTACAGGTCTCTCCAACCCACAGGTTGTACGCACGGCTTTGATCGCGGATGTTAGATTGATCATCTTTGCCCGTGGCAAAAAACCCAGCCAGGATACCATCAATCTTGCGGTCGCGGAACAACTCCCTATTGTTACATCCAAACTTGGTTTATACGAGATTTCCGCTCGTTTAGCCTACCATGGGCTTCCCAGTTGCGAGATCCCCATGGACCGACCGTTCGACCTCGCATAATGAGGTCATGATGGCGGGAGTCAAAGGATTTACTGATGCTGATGCCGCCAAGATAACGCGGGTCGAGGAACTCGCGTATGAACTGGTCATCGACCAGGTCATGACCAAGAATCTCATCACGCTTGCGCCAGACGAAACCATGTTGTCTGTCCTGAATAAATTAAAGGAGAACCGAATTTCAGGCGCGCCAGTCGTTGACGGGGAAAAGTTGGTTGGCATTATTTCGACCGAAGATCTGATCCGGTCATTGCGTGATGGACATGTCGATAGCAAGGTTTCTGATTACATGACTTCTAGCGTAATGACCGTGCGGGAAACTGGCCAAGTGGTCGAAGCTCTGAAAATTTTCCAGAAACACCATATCGGGCGCCTGCCAGTCGTTAACTTGGAAGGTAGACTCACTGGCCTGTTGACCAAAGGGGACATCACAGACGGTTTACTGGCAGCCTTACGGGATGATTTTGAAACCGAAGAAGTGATCCGTTACCGGGCTTCACATCTATTTGAGGACATCAACTCCGATCGTACTAGCTTGATCCTGCGCTACAACGTCAAAAAGGACGACTTTCAGCATGGTGGAGCAGCTTCCAACAACATTAAGAAAGCCCTAAGGCGGCTCGGATCCACACCACAAATTGCCCGTCAATGCGGGATTGCCGCCTATGAGGCTGAAATGAACCTCATTATCCACACACTGCATGGTGGCGTTTTAAAAGTAGAGGTAGAGACACAAAAAATCACCATGGAAGCCTACGATGATGGTCCAGGTATTGAGGACATCGCGCGTGCCATGGAACCGGGATACTCGACAGCTTCAGAAGAAGTACGCTCAAAAGGCTTTGGCGCTGGCATGGGTCTGTTAAATATCCGCTCCTGCGTTAACGAGATGAGTCTCATCTCTTCCAAAAAGCGGGGCACCAACCTCTTTATGGTGATGTATTTACCGAGGAACAATCAGCAAGGAAAATCGGAGGCTAAATGAACCTCATTGAGATCGTAAAAGAGCTGGAACTAACCCCCCTGACTAGCTGTAAAAATATCGATAAAATACAAGTTTCGACTGGCTATCAATCGGATCTGCTCAGTTGCGTGATGAGCGGTGGCGGTGAAAAATCGATCTGGATTACCTTGATAAACAACATCAATATCGTAGCGGTAGCAACACTGCTTGATATTCCCGTCATCATCATTACGGAAAACGCGACGCCGGGAGAAGCAACTATCGAACGGGCAAACATGGAAGGTGTCAACCTCTTTCTAACACCCAAGGGTAATTATGAGGTTGCGGGCAGACTCTTTAACTTGGGTATCAAACCATAATTCAGGCTAAAAGTGATCCATTTTAGGGCAGAACTCCACATACACACGGTGCTATCACCTTGTGCTGGGATTGAGATGATCCCACCCATAATTGTGGAAGAAGCGATAGCGCGCGGTATCAACCTGATTGCTATCACCGATCACAATGCCAGCGCGAATGTTCCCGCAGTGATGAAAGCAGCAGAGGGTAAAAACCTGACCGTTCTGCCAGGCATCGAGTTGGAGACAGCTGAAGAAATTCATCTGGTCTGCCTCTTTCCGGATCTGCCACAACTGGCCAAGTTTCAGCAGATCGTTGATCAGAACCTTCCCCCGATTGCCAATAACGAAGAATTCTTCGGCATACAATTGGTAGTTAATGAAGCTGGTGAATTCGTTCGAAAAGAGACTCGTCTGCTTTCTACAGCAACAAAATTAAGCCTTGAAGATTCAACCAGGCAAATCCTGGCCCTTGGAGGTAGATTCTTTCCGGCTCATATAGAACGAGAAGAAAATGGCATTCTTGCGCGCCTTGGTACAATACCACCTGATCTTCCCACCCAAATTGTGGAAATTTCCCGCTTCACCACTCGTGAAAAAGTATTAACGATTAACCCAGATCTAGCGAGATATCAGTTCATACAGGGAGGTGACGTGCACTATATAAACGATATGTTGGGTGCCGTCCTTTTTGATGCCCCAGACAATCGGTTTTCCACCATTTGGGATGCAATCACCCATAGTTGACCTAACAATTTTACGATTTGCCAAACTTCATTGACCAATTCAGATCAGAAGAGTACACTGATTGATAATAAATTCACAAATATTACTACGTTAACTTCAGGAGCTATAACTAATGTCCGAAACCCCCAAGATACCTGATCCTCTGCAGAACTCTGCGCAAAAAGCGATCATTGACGGTGTAATTGACCAGTATGCTGATATTCCGGGAGCGACTATGGTCGTACTTAACACCTTGCAAGAAAAAATTGGATACCTTACCAAACCCATGCAAGTGTATATCGCCAAGAAGCTGCAAATTCCGATCAGTAAAGTGCACGGAGTGGTTACGTTTTATTCCTTCTTTACAACTGAACCGCGCGGAAAGCATGTCATCAAGTTTTGCTGCGGTACGGCTTGTTATGTCGGCGGCGCACCCCAGTTAATCGATAAGGCCAAACAATTACTTGGCATAGAACCAGGCCAAACCACAGCCGATGGACAGGTAACTCTTGAGGTTTGTCGCTGTGTGGGTGCTTGTAGCCAAGCGCCTGTGGTTGTTATTGACGAGGTCAATCACGGCCGACTACAACCTCAAAAATTCTCCAATCTGATCAAAGAAAATTTACAGGTAGAGAAACCGGCTTGAGAGAACTATCACTTCACATTCTTGATATTGCCGAAAACAGTGTGTCTGCAGGTGGCAGCAGGGTAGAGATTTCAGTCATTGAAGATATGGTTAATGACAGGCTCTCTATTGTCATTGGCGATAACGGTAAAGGTATGGACACGGAGACAGTCAAACGTGTTCTTGACCCCTTTGTGACCAGTCGTACCACGCGCAATGTAGGTTTGGGATTGCCCTTATTGAAAGCTGCGGCGGTGGGGTGCAATGGCGATTTGATCATTGAGTCAGAACCAGGTGTCGGTACAACAACAAAGGTGACCTTCCAACACAGTCATATTGACCGTATGCCTTTGGGAGACCTGGCAGAAACCTGGTTAACCTTACTGCTAGGCAGTCCGGAAGTAAACTGGGTGTTTCACTACCAGGTCGATGATGAAATATTCTTCATCGATGACTTGGAAATAAAGAGAGAATTGGACGGCATTTCATTCACTGAACCGGGTGTGATGCGCATTATCCGGGAATTGATTAGGGATGGCGTTGATTCAGTAAGTTAAAAAGCGAAGGAGCATATATGCCTACTATAAAATCACTAGAAGACCTAAAGCGTCTTCGTGAGGAAGCCCAGCGTGTACGCAAATTAAAGGTCAACGAAGGAAAAACTGAGATTGTTGTTAGCATGGGAACGGTTGGCATCGCCGCTGGTGCTCGTGAAACACTCAAAGCAATTTTAAACTTTATTGAAGCTCATAACCTGCAAAACACGATCGTCAAGCAGACTGGCAACTTGGGTATTGAAGGACAAGATCCGTTGGTGCAGATCACCCTGCCAGGTGCCGAAAAAATACTCTATGGCAAGGTTCATCCCAGCTTTGTGGATCAACTGATGCAGGAACATGTCTGTGAAGGTAAAGTGATCGCAGACAAAGTTTTTAATCCCTAAAATACCGCCGATATATAATTGGAAGGTGACAAAAGATGCCCTATTATCGTTCAACTGTGCTTGTTTCCGTTGACCCCATCGCTGTCGAAAAAGGCGCTTACGAGGTCAAAGAAAAAATAATTGCCGAGCTTGAGAAACTGAACTTGCTCGATGAGGTGCAGGTCATTGAGACCCCTCGCATCGGCGATCCAGTCAAGGATGGACCTGATATTCTGGTCTATCCTGAAGGTACCCATTACACATCGATCACTGTCGATACAGTGCCGATGTTAGTCGCTGAGCACTTCATCAAAGGCCGCGAGCTGAAGCAATATGCTTCGGTCATGCGTGACCTAGCTGATGAAGAACTGAGTGAACCCAAGCCCAAAGAAATTCGCATCATCCTTGACCAGATTGGCAATATTGACCCACGCAACATAGACGACTATGTGGCGGTTGATGGTTACATGGCGTTGGGTAAAGTATTGACAGAGATGACTTCAGAAGAGGTTATCCAAACCCTGATCGATGCAAAACTAAGAGGTCGGGGAGGGGCTGGCTTTCCAACTGGACTCAAATGGAAGTTCGCGCGCCAGGCTGTCGGTGAGCCAAAGTACATCATCTGCAATGCTGACGAAGGTGATCCCGGCGCTTTCATGAACCGCAAGGTCTTGGAAGGGAACCCTCACTCCGTCATTGAAGGTATGATTATTGGAGCTTATGCTATTGGCTCGTCGCAGGGTTACATCTACTGCCGCGCGGAATACCCCATTGCTGTTTCCACGCTGCGCTTGGCTATCGAACAAGCGCGCAACCTTGGTTTACTTGGCGAAAACATTCTGGGAACTGATTTCTCATTCGACCTTGAAGTTCGCATGGGTGCTGGCGCGTTTGTTTGTGGTGAAGAAACCGCTTTGATTGCATCCATTGAGGGTAAACGAGGTGAGCCGCGGGTCAGACCTCCATTCCCAGCTCAAAAAGGTCTTTGGGGTAAACCTTCAAATATCAATAATGTTGAGACATTCGCCAATGTACCCCAAATTTTTCTCAAGGGCGTGGGATGGTTCTCGAGCATGGGCACAGAAAAAAGCAAAGGCACCAAAACATTTGCTCTGGCCGGCGATGTAGCCCATACAGGTTTAATTGAAGTACCTTTCGGCACCACCCTGCGCGAAATCGTGTTTGACATCGGTGGCGGGATTAAAGACGGAAAGAAGTTTAAAGCTGTGCAGACAGGTGGCCCAATGGGCGGTTGTCTGACTGAAGAGAATCTGGACTTGCCGGTCGATTACGAAACACTAGGCCAGGCTGGGTCAATCATGGGCTCGGGCGGCATGGTGGTAATGGACGAAGATACCTGCATGGTCGATATTGCCCGCTTCTTTATGGAATTCACCCAGGATGAATCCTGCGGTAAATGTGTACCCTGCCGCATCGGCACCCGCCGCATTCTCGAAATTCTTGAGCGTATCTGCAAGGGTGAAGGCAAACCCGAAGATCTGGATCGCTTGGAGGTTCTTTGCAAGCAGACCATCCAAGATTCACTCTGCGGACTTGGGCAAGGAGCTGCCAACCCGGTGGTGTCAACCATGAAGCATTTCATGGACGAATACAAAGCACACATCTATGAACACCGCTGCCCTGCTAAGGTTTGCCGTTCGTTGATCCGCTTCGAAGTTGATCCTGAAAACTGCACAGGTTGCACCGTTTGCGCGCGCAACTGCCCGGTGAACGCCATTAGTGGCGAGCGTAAGCAAATTCACCATATTGACCCAGAGATTTGCATCCGCTGCGGCATCTGCCACCAGGTTTGTAAGTTTGACGCAATCAAAGTCATATAAAAATCGAAGAGACAAGGAAAACAAAATGGCCGATAACATTATTTCAGTTGATGATTTAACTCCTGCCCAAATCGCGGAGAAATCCGTTACCATCGGTGTAAAGAAGACCAGCTATGACTTCTGGACGATGTTTGCCCTTGCGCTTTTCGGCGGTGCTTTTATCGCCATTGGAGCGATCATGGCGACCACCATCGGTACCCTGCCCAAAGACTTTCCATTTGGTGTCGCGGCATTGCTTAAGGGCCTCATTTTTACTGTTGGCCTGATTTTGGTCATTGTCGCTGGCGCGGAATTGTTCACAGGCAATAACCTGATCTTGATGGCTGTGCTTAACAAGAAAGCCACAGTGAGTGGCATGCTGCGAAACTGGGGAGTTGTTTACTTGGGTAATTTTGTGGGCTCCGTCATTATGGCTTTGCTCGTCGCCCTTTCCCACCAATATACCATGGGCGGCGGAGCGATTGGCCAAACCATGTTCAAAATCGCTGAAGCCAAATCAAGCCTGGCCTTCCTTCCTGCAGTCGCGCTTGGTATTCTTTGCAACATTTTAGTCTGCCTGGCGGTCTGGATGTCATTCTCCGCCCGTACTACGGCTGGGAAAATTGCTGCGATCATCCCCCCGATCACCGCTTTCGTAGCGGCTGGCTTCGAACATAGCGTCGCCAACATGTATTTCCTGCCTGTGGCCTTATTCGTGAAAGCTTTTGACCCAACTTATGTAGGAAAGCTTGGCTTTGAGGTACCGCATGTTACCTGGGGCAACTTCTTGCTCCGTAACCTTTTGCCAGTCACTATCGGCAATATTATCGGTGGAGATATCTTTATCGGTGCAATGTACTGGTTCATTTTCCTTCGTAAACAGTCTAAATAGTGAGCATTAGAGGATAAAACATGATTTCATTAACAATCAACGGTAATACAGTTGAAGCCGAGCCCAACCAGACAATCCTCGAAGCAGCAAAACAGGCCAAAATTGGCATCCCAACGCTTTGCTACCACAAAGATCTTTCACCTACTGGCGCGTGCCGCATGTGCCTGGTGAGCATCACTGGCGCCCGGGGACTTTTGCCTGCATGCACGACCCAAGTTGCTGAAGGTATGGTTGTGGAGACTGATAACGAAAAGCTCAACTTTGCTCGCAAAACTGTCCTTGAGTTGCTGCTAAGTGCATATTACGACCGGAATACCGACCAAGAACAACCAGATAACGAATTACTCAGGCTGGCGAGACTGTACCATCTCGATCCTAAAGATTACATGCCTGAAAAACCAAGGTATAAAATCGATTCAGATCCGAACCCATTCATCCATGTTGATCTGAATAAGTGCGTCTTGTGCACGCGTTGCGTCAGAGCATGCGAAGAGGTCCAGGGAAGATTTGTCTGGGGCCTGTCAGAACGCGGATATAAAACTTACGTAACCCCGGGTGCTGATGAACCTTTGCTCCAAGCCCGCTGTGAGTCGTGTGGGGCTTGTGCAGCTTATTGTCCAACCGGTGCTTTGACTTACAAACCATCGATCAATCTGCCAGTAGCTGAGAAAAAAGTAACCACGACCTGTCCCTACTGTGGTGTCGGTTGTCAGTTCGACTTAAATGTCGTCAACGACGAAGTAGTTCGGGTCACCTCCAATCCAAACGCGCCGGCCAATGGCATGCACATGTGCGTCAAAGGTCGCTTCGGGACCACTTTTGTCAACCATCCTGAACGCTTGAAGCAACCCATGGTGCGCCAATACCTCCTCGATAGGAAAGATCGCCCCTCCAAGAGCGATCGTGGACCTTGGGTAGAGGTGGATTGGGACGTTGCGCTTGACCTGGCCGCGGATAAACTAGCCAATGCCAGGCAACAATATGGAGCTGACAGCGTCGGTGTTCTTTCTTCCGCTAAATGTACCAACGAAGAAAACTACCTGATGAACAAATTTGCACGCCAGGTGATTGGCACGAATAACATCGATCACTGCGCCAGACTCTGCCATGCAAGCACAGTTGCTGGTCTCGCGACCGCTCTGGGTTCAGGCGCGATGACCAACTCCATGCAGGATGTTTATGAAAACGCCAACACTATTTTCGTAATAGGTTCCAACACCACTGAGCAGCACCCGGTTTTTGGCTCCCGTATGCGTCAGGCAGCATATCGCCGCGGAGTAAAACTAATCGTCGCTGACCCCCGAAAGATCGACCTTTGCGAATTTGCTACCCTACACATCCAGCATCGCCCTGGTACTGACATCGCCCTCATCAACGGTTTGATGAATATTATTGTCGAAAGAGGCTTACAAGATCAGCAGTTTATCGACGAAAGAACAGAGAACTACGATGACTTCCTCGAGAATTTGAAAAAATACCCAGCGAACAAAGTCGCGGAGATCACTGGGGTTCCGCTTGAAACCCTCTACGAAACTGTCGATATCATCAAGGAAAATTCTCCTATGGCTGTCTTCTGGGCGATGGGCATTACCCAACATACCGTTGGTGTTCACAACGTGTTTGCTTTGGCAGACCTCCAGATGTTGTTGGGCAACTTCGGCAAACCAGGCACCGGCGTGAACCCTTTACGTGGACAGAACAACGTACAAGGTGCCTGCGATATGGGTTGTCTGGTAAATGTCTATCCAGGCTATCAAGCGGTCACCTCGGATGCCTCCCGGGAAAAATTTGAAGCAGCCTGGGGGGTCCCGCTTTCCAACAAGGTTGGCAAGACTGTGACTGAAATCATCCCTGGCGCGCTCGAGGGTACCACCAAAGCCATGTACATCCTAGGCGAAAATCCGATCATGACTGATCCTGACACCAACCACATTCGAAAGTGCCTCGAAGCGTTGGACTTCCTAGTCTTGCAGGAAATCTTCCCGAGCGAGACTTCAAAATTCGCGGACATCCTTTTGCCTGGCGTCAGTTTCGCTGAAAAAACCGGCACGTTCACCAGTACTGAGCGCAGGGTTCAGATGGTGCGCGAAGCCATCTCACCGCGTGGTAATTCACGCCAGGATTGGGATGTCACAGCCGATCTGGCAAAACGCGTAATGACCAGAATTGAGCGCAAGATCAACGACGCGCCCCACTCAAGTTGGGATTACACCAATTCTGCGGACGTTATGGCAGAAGTTGCCGATCTCACCCCCTCTTATGGCGGCATCACACATGCCCGCCTCAATAACGGAGAGACACTGTGTTGGCCTTGCCCCACCAACGAGCACCCCGGAACGCCTATGCTCCACATCGGCAAGTTCACCCGTGGCAAGGGCAGTTTCATTCCCGCCGTTCACCTCGATCCCTCTGAGATGCCCGATGCTGAATACCCGATGATGTTGACCACCGGCCGCGTTCTCTATCACTGGCACAGTGGTGAAATGACCCGTCGTGTTGAGGAACTCATGGAAGTTTACGGGCAAGCATTAGTTGAGATTTCTCCGATCGACGCCGAGCGTCTAGGGCTTTCAGATGAGAAGAATGATGTTAAATTGACTTCGAGGAGAGGTTCAATCACTACCAAAGCCTGGATCACCGATCGTGTTCCTGAAGGCCTGGTGTATGGCAACTTCCACTTCCCTGAGGCCAACGTCAACGAATTGACCAAAGCGGCTCTGGATCCAATCGCGAAAATTCCGGAATATAAGGTGGCTGCAGTAAAACTGGAAGCTGTAAATTAGCTCAGCCCAAAAAAAGATCAAAAACCAGCCTTACCCAGGCTGGTTTTTATTTTGTTCCTGCCCAATCAAAGTAACCGCTTTTTCAAAATCGTCACGGGTGTTGAGGTTAAAAAAAGCCAACCCAGATGGGTCCAGACGATTGCATTCCTCTGGTTTCAGAAAAGCGACCTTGACATCTTCCAACCAAGAGATCAACCTGTGTTGGCCTTGATCGATAGCATTGAAAACAGCCTGCTTGCATGGCTCACAACGATAGACCGCGTGCAATGGCTCGAATAAATACTCTCCTGATTTTGGCATGACCACGTCCACTTCGGTTTCAAGCATGATTTCAAAACATCGGGCAAAGATCGCGTTGCTGGCAAATGGCATATCGCACGCAAGCATCGCCACATATTCCGTCTCTGCCGAGGCAAAAGCCGTGTGAAAACCGCTAAGCGCTCCCCGAACAGAGAGAAGATCACCAAAGATGGGAAACCCCAGATTTTGCAGGCCTTGGGGCTCATTGCTTACTACAAACACTTCATCAGCAAGGTCAGATACTTGTAAGACCACACGCTGAATCATTGAAAGACCGCCTAATTCCAGCACTGCTTTGTCCTGACCCATACGGCTCGATTTCCCACCCGCTTGTATGGCAATGCTCAGATTTTTTCTGGATTTGCTCTTTAGCGGTTCATTTTTCGTGGCCAATACGATCCTCTTTTTTTTCACCACATCCTGTTGCAAGAAAATCTGTTCAACAAAGTATCATCCAACAAGAGGCATTACAATTATGTTCACAATTTGCTTAGTAAAGGTGCCTTTATGCTCGAACCTTCTCAGAATTTTACCATCTGGAAATACGATAGTGACTCTCATATGCTAAAAGAGTTGAAGCGGCCGATTGTGGTTGAACACGCGTGCGAACTGATTGTAAATGGTGAAAAATGGCTTACATTCAATTGTTCCCCAGATAATGTGGAAGCGCTCGGTATCGGTTTTCTTTGGAACGAAGCTGTCATCGATAATCTGGATCAGGTCGAGAAGGTGGAACTGAGTGATGACCAAAAGACCATCACAATTCAGTTGAAGACCGCGGTCGAAAAGCCAAATCACTTTCACCGAAGATCCACAGGTCTTGCCATTGATCAACCACACGGTGCTACCCCCGCCACGCAAGACTTCACCATGGAAGCCACGGAGATCGTCAAACTTTATAAAGAGTTCAACAGCCTTCAAGAGCTTCATGGCGCAGTTGGCGGCTTTCACTCGGCCAGCCTCTGCGATGCTCAAAAGAACCGCTACGTGGTTGAGGATCTCGGTCAGCACAATTGCGTGGACAAGCTGGTAGGCTTGTACCTGCTGAATCACGAAGCTTTTCCCATCCAGGCTTTATTGCTTTCGGGACGCATCAACTCTGAAATGATTGCCAAAAGCCTGGCCATGCAAATACCGGTCATGGTGTCGCGCACAAGCCCAACTGCCTTGGCCATTCAGACCGCTGTTACTGCAATTGTCACCCTGATCGGGTATTTGCGTGGAAACCAGTTTGATGTATATTCCCATCCTGAAAGACTGCGCGTTTGACATGCACGAGTTAGCCGTTACCGAAGACATCCTCAAGATCGCATTGGAAGAGGCGGAAAAATATAACACCAACCGGATCAGCGATATTTTTCTCACCATCGGCCGGCTTTCCTCGATTGTCGATGATTCTATTCAATTTTATTGGGACCACATCAGTAAGGATACGCTCTGCGAAGGGGCATTATTGCATTTCAACCGTCCCCCCGCGGTTTTCAAGTGCAATAAATGCGGCCAGGAATACGAGATTCTGGACGATTTGCTGCCTTGCCCTGCATGCAAGAGCTTTGACCTTGAAATCCTTTCCGGAAATGAGATGCAAGTAGACAATATTGAAATCGAGACCGAAGGTAAAGATGAACCAGAAAGTTGAAATCGTCCGCAAAATACTGGATTCGAATGACCGTTTGGCGGCCGAGAATCGGAAGCGCCTGGATGCCCTTAAAATCCTCGGGTTGAACGTCATGGCTTCTCCTGGCGCGGGAAAAACCAGCTTTTTACTCAAGACCATTGAACGCCTACCGGAATCCATTCATCTGGGTGTCATTGAGGGTGATACTGCTCCGGTTACCATTGATGCCGACAAAATCGTTGCCCAGGGCGTACCCGCAGTTCAAATCAATACTGGCGGTGAATGCCATCTGGACGCGGTGATGACTGAAATGGCGCTGGACCAATTGCCCTTGGACGATCTTGACCTGGTAATTATTGAAAATGTGGGTAACCTCATCTGCCCCGCGGTCTTCGCCCTCGGTACGCACAAAAACATTTTGATTGCCTCCATTCCAGAGGGTGACGATAAACCATACAAGTACACCAATATCTACCGCGGCATTGATGTACTTATCATTAACAAGATCGACCTGCTGCCCTACCTTGAATTTCGGATGGATTATTTCAAGCAGGGCGTGGCCGCTCTCAACCCACGATTGGTTTGCTTTGAGCTTTCCTCAAAAACCGGAGAAGGGTTTGATGCCTGGATGGCCTGGTTGATTGCTGAAGTCGCCAAAACCAAAACTGTCTGAGCGAGGTTTTAATCAACAAACTCATCAAAGTGACCGGAATCGTGCAAGGTGTGGGTTTTCGCCCTACGGTTTACGCCTATGCGACCAAGCACAAATTGGGTGGTTGGGTGCTCAACTCATCCCGAGGCGTTGAAATTGAGATTTCTGGTCCTTCCAATGCGATCAGCGCTTTTGTTGCTGGCCTTCAGAATTCTCCCCCGCCGCAAGCCGTCATTGAGTGCTTTGAGGTCAGCGACCTGCCTGACCTTGATTACGAATTCTTTGAAATTCGTGAAAGTGCTGATCTGGCTGGGGAATTTATGCCAGTTCCTTCTGATTTGGCTATCTGCGCGGAGTGTAAACGCGAACTTTTTGACCCGGGAAACCGGCGTTACCGCTACCCCTTTATCAACTGCACCCATTGCGGCCCCCGTTATTCGATCATCAAGGCCATTCCTTACGACCGACCCAATACCACCATGTCCGGTTTTACGCTTTGCCCGGATTGTACCCGGGAATACCATGACCCTTCTGACCGGCGGTTTCACGCCCAACCGATTGCATGCCCAGTATGTGGCCCAAAAACCTGGTTTCAGATTGGAAATGAGATCGTAGACGAAGGGGACTCCGCCATCTCGCGGTTGCGTGAATTCATTCAAGCCGGCAAGATTGTGGCCGTCAAAGGGCTGGGCGGCTTTCACCTTTTCTGCGATGCGACCAACCCTCAAGCAGTTGAACGATTACGAGAGCGCAAACATCGCAGCGGCAAGCCACTGGCAGTCATGGGCTTCAACCTGGCTGCCGTCAGCCCTTATGTCTCCCCCAGCAAGGCCGAAGTTAAGTTGCTCCAGTCACCTGCCGCTCCAATTGTGCTATTGCATACTACGGAACTCGGCCAAAGTATTCTCAATTCTGTTGCACCGGATCAAACCCGTATCGGCATGATGCTGGCTTATACACCTTTGCATCTGCTTCTGCTTGGACCTGCTGCAGGTTTTCCGGATCTGGTCGTTGCAACCAGTGGTAACCTGTCTGAAGAACCAATTACCTACACGCAGGAGGAAGCTATTTCAAAGCTTTCTACTATTTCAGATGGTTTCTTGATGCATGACAGACCGATTCACCACGCCATTGATGATTCCCTCACGCAAATGCTTGAATTAGAAAATATCCAGGAATACCCCATCCGGCGAGCCCGCGGATTAAGCACCTGGCCCTTAAAAGTGCCTGACGGTCCGCAAGTTCTGGGAACCGGAGCTGAACTGAAGAGCACTTTCTGTCTGGCAAGACAGGGTCGTGCCTTCCTCAGCCATCATCTTGGCGACCTTCAAAATCAGGAAACACTGCTGGCTTACGAACGCGCCGTTGCCCATGACCAATCCCTTTACCGTATCCAACCCGATCTAGTCAGTTGTGACTTACACCCAGATTATCTTTCGACCCATTTTGCACAGACCTACGCCAGCAGACACGACCTCCCACTGATTCAGGTTCAGCATCACCATGCCCATCTGGCAGCCTGTGTTCTGGACAACGGTTTGGACCCCGAAAAACCGGTACTCGGCCTGACCTTTGATGGCACGGGCTACGGCAGTGATGGCACCCTTTGGGGCGGAGAAATCCTTATCGGCAATTGCCATGGTTTCGAACGTGCTTTCCATCTCAAACCGGTACCCCAACCTGGAGGTGACCAGGCCGTACGTGAACCAGCCCGCATGGCACTGGCTTATCTGCTGGCCGCCAAGCTTCCGATCGAATCATTAAATCTCCCACTACTGGATTTCCTGGGGCTGGAGAAAGTGCGTGTCATTTCCGCTCAAATTCGGGAAGATATAAATGCCCCCCTAACCAGCAGCATGGGCAGACTTTTTGATGCCGTTTCTTCGTTGCTCAGCCTTTATCACTCTGTAAGTTATGAAGCTCAAGGGGCAGTGGCCTTGGAAACGCTGGCCGACCCTGACAACAAGGATTACTACTCAATAGACCTGGATGGGCAGGTGATCAATCAGCTTTTCTTGATTCCCCAGATTGTGACTGATCTTGAAAGAGGTTTACCCCGGCACGTGATTTCTGCGAAATTTCACAACGCTATTGCTCAAATTTCGCTTAAGTGCCTGCTGGCTTTGCGTGAGCAGTATCCAGTCAACAAGGTGGTAATTTCGGGTGGGGTATGGCAGAATCTGTATCTGCTCAAACGCACTTGGGCATTGCTTAAAATGGCCGGTTTTGCAGTTTATATTCATCACCAGGTGCCTGCCAATGATGCCTGCATCGCCCTTGGGCAGGTGGCCGTGGCATTGGCTCAATCAAAGAGGTAAGCATGTGTCTTGGTATTCCAGGTAAGATCATCGAAATCTACAGCCTTGAGGGTACGCCCATGGCCAAAGTGGATCTTGGCGGCGCACAGCAGGAAGTTTGTATAGCTACAACACCGGAAGTTAAACCAGGGGACTATGTTTTGGTGCATGCGGGTTTTGCGCTGAATATCCTCACTGATGAAGAAGCGCAAGCCACGCTGGATCTGCTTAAGCAGATTGAAAACTTTAATGCTGCCCATCCGGAGCTGTTGCATGACTAGCCCCCTTCCAATTGACCACCGTAGTCCAGCTCTCACATTGAGGTTGGCTGAAGAAATCAAATCCATAATCTCCCAACCGTGGAACATCATGGAAATCTGCGGTGGACAAACCCATGCCATTATGCAGTACGGTCTCGACCAGCTCCTCCCCAAAAAGATTCGAATGATTCACGGCCCGGGTTGTCCGGTTTGCGTTACTTCGCTAGAAGCCATCGAAAACGCATTAACCCTGGCCAATCAGCCACAAGTAATCCTGACTTCTTTCGGGGACATGCTGCGTGTTCCCGGTGCAAGCACCGATTTGTTGACCGCACGCTCGCATGGTGCGGATATACGAGTGGTTTATTCGCCTCTGGAGGCCGTAAAAATCGCCCAGGCTAACCCTCACAAACAAGTTGTCTTCTTTGCCATTGGTTTCGAAACCACCGTTCCAGCCATCGCGGCTTCCATTCAACACGCCCGCCGCAACTGCATCAGCAACTACTCCATTTTGCCTGCCAACGTCCTGGTTCCTCCAGCCATGGAAGCCATCCTGGATGGTGAAAACCGTTTGGTCAACGCCTTTCTGGCTGCTGGCCATGTCTGCGCGGTGATGGGTTTTCACGAATACCTGCCAATTGCTGAAAAATATCGCTGCCCGATTGTGGTCACAGGGTTTGAGCCGGTGGATTTGATGAGTGGCATCCTGATGGCTGTGAGCCAACTGGAAGAAGACCGATTTGAGGTTGAAAATGCTTACAATCGGGCCGTTACACAGGAAGGTAACCTGGCTGCCCAAGCTCTAATTAAGGAGGTTTTTGAACCGGTAGAGCGCAAGTGGCGCGGTATTGGCTCAATTCCACTTTCCGGCCTCGGCCTCGCAGCCAAGTACAAGGATTTTGATGCGGTCAGCCGATTCAGGCTCAACCCCACGCCAATTCCGGAATCTCCACTTTGCCTGGCGGGGAAAGTGCTGCAAGGTCTGATCGATCCTCCAGAATGTCTCGCCTTTGGCGCAACCTGCACGCCAGCCAATCCACTGGGTGCTCCCATGGTTTCCTCAGAAGGCGCATGCAACGCCTATTACCGTTATCAAAAAGGATCTTGATGGACGAAATTTCCAACCATTTGCAAGCTTTCAACTGCCCGGTACCTCTCTCCCAGCACGATTCAATTCTGATTGGCCATGGCAGCGGCGGAATCCTAACACATGAACTCATCAAGGGTTTGTTTCAGAAATTGCTTGGAAACGAATTTCTCAATGCCGGCAATGATGCCGCCGTGCTCCATGCCATAAATGGAGAAAACCTTGTCGTCTCAACTGATGCACACATCGTCAGCCCGCTTTTCTTCCCGGGGGGTGATATCGGTCGTTTGGCAGTCTGCGGAACCGTCAATGACGTCGCCATGATGGGTGCCCGCGTAGAAGCCCTGACCGCCAGTTTTATCATTGAAGAAGGGTTTGCCGTCAGTGATCTCGAAAGCATTGTGGCATCCATGGCGGATGCCTGCCGCGAAGCGGAGGTTAAAGTAGTCGCCGGGGATACCAAAGTGACCGAACGCGGAAAGTCGGATGGGCTTTTCATCAGCACTTCCGGTTTTGGATGGCTCCCATCAGGGCGTCAGATCGCTGGCAACCTCGCCCAGTCGGGGGATGCCGTGATCATCTCCGGTCCAGTAGGAAATCATGGTGTGGCCATCGTTCAGGCACGGGGTAATTTGGGTTTCACAAGCAGCGTCCAATCCGATGTAGCTCCGCTCAATGGCATGATTGCAGGGCTCCTCGATGCCGTCCCCGAGGTGCACGTCCTGCGAGATCCAACCCGCGGCGGTTTGGCAACGACGCTGGTGGAGATCGCCAGGCAGTCGGGCGTTTCCATTGAATTGGAGGAAAGCCAGATCCCCGTTGACCAGCCAGTGAGGTCGATCTGCGAAATGCTGGGGCTGGACCCTCTTTACATGGCCAACGAGGGCAAACTCATCCTCATTCTTCCCAATTCTTCAGCTGACAGAGCGCTTGAAACGCTCCATGCCCACAAGTATGGCCAAGGGGCTGCTTTGATTGGAAAGGTTAGGGAGAACTCCAGCGGTAAGCTATGGCTGCGGACCCCCCTGGGCACAACCCGGGTGCTAGATATGCTTTCAGCGGAAATGTTGCCCCGCATTTGCTAAAGCTTGAGATTTAATTTCTTGACAGCCTTCCTCCTCACGTTATACTTGGTTCGATAAGGAGCACGTATGAAAATCGATTTTAAAGAGACCAACACCGATCTGCAGAACCGCATTGATATTCACAACCAGTTTGGGGCTAAAGACATTGACGCCTGGATGCTCCACACACTTCAACTCAGACCGGGCTTGAAAATTTTGGATCTGGCCTGCGGTGCCGGCAAACAATGCACCTCTTTCGATAAGGATCTTAACGGGCAATGCGAGATCCTGGGCACCGATGTCTCTGAAACACTCCTGGCGGAAGCCCGCGAAGTCAGCAAAGATGCGGCCAGCCCGATTGACTACCGATGGATGGACTTTAACCAAGCCTTCGAGCTCCCCTCAAATAGTTTTGACTTGGTTTCCTGCTGTTTCGCCATTTACTACGCGCAAGATATTCCCTTCACACTCTCAGAAATTCACCGTGTTCTCAAGCCAGGTGGTCGTCTTTTCACCACCGGTCCGATGCCAACCAATAAGCAGATGTTTTATGAAATTATCAAGGAAGCCACAGGCAAGCCTATCCCACCCATGCCGGGCTCTTGCCGTTATGCTTCCCAAATCTATGGCACCATGCAATCGCTTTTCCAAAGCACCCAGCAGCACATTTTTGAAAATCCATTGAAATTTACCAGCGTAGAACCTTACATGGTCTACACCCGGGCTTCCATATCTGAAGACCGTAGACTGTGGAATGCCCTCTTTGATACCCATGCTGAATTCGAAAACGTGATGGCTAAAATCCAAGAAGTGGCTGAAAAGCGCATGCAGAAACAGGGTCAGATTGTAATGACCAAGGTAGTCGGCGGCTTTATCGCCACCAAGTGAGCATTTCATGAACATGACCTTTTACGGCAAATCCCTACTTTTCCTGGGTGCCCACCCGGATGACATTGAGCTTGGCTGCGGAGCTTTGATTGCTGAAGTTGGTAGCAGCGCTGATGTGTATTGCTACACTTTTTCGGACAACCAGCAAAATTCGGAACTCAAGAATTTGGTGTCGGAATACGCTGCCAGTATGCGCACACTGGGGCTAAAAGAGGACCAGTTTGAGTTGGGCTCCTTCCAGACCCGCCGTTTCCCGGAATCTCGCCAGGAAGTTTTGGAGCAGATGCTGACCTTGCGTAAGCAGTACCAACCGCAGATTGTCTTTGTGCATACCGCCAAGGATGTTCATCAGGACCACGGCACGCTCACCCAGGAAGCCATACGAGCATTCAGAGGCACCACGGTCTTGGGATATGACGTTTTACGCTCCAGCTATGGTTTTTTCCCCGATTTTTTAGTACAGGTGAGTGAGAAAGCGGTTGAGACCAAGCTTAAAGCGCTTTCTCAATACAATACATATGCCAACAAATATTACTTCAGCGCAGAAATTCTGCGGGCAACCGCCATTCGACATGGCGCTTTGGCAGAAAGGCCGCTGGCTGAAGGGTTCGACATCATCCGCATGGTCGGAGAATTCTCCACCTGCAAACCCCAGGACTAGCAGCGGTTAACGCTTATCGATATTAATGCAATAAAAACAGGCTAAGCCTGTTTTTTTGTGTGTTCTGCCGAATTTAAAGGTCATCCTCCTCAATGGACTTCTTACGAACAACTTTTTCGTGTGATAGATAAACCTGGATGGGTCTGATCATATTTGAATCGGTTTGAAACCACAAGATTTGGTCCGGAACCATCCAACCGTCTGTCAAAAAGATATTCGTCTTGAACTGTACGGCAATCATGCGGCCATCTACCTGGACAATGGTCCCCTTAAGCCAACCACGCACACGTTCGCCTTTGTCCTCGTGGTCACAATTGACCTCAATCTTTTCTCCGATTTCGTATACTGTTTCTGTTTCCGGAGGTCGCATAAATGTTGATGATGCCATGAAATCCTTCTTCCTCTATATTCTAACGTTCCGATAATTTCTGATTAATCCGTTCACTGAGCTGCTCATGCAACTTAGTGTCCTTGATTTCATCGATAACTTCCGCAAAGAAACCGTTGACGATCAACTTTTCTGCCTCGCCTTTGGGCATGCCGCGACTTTCAAGGTAAAACAACTCTTCGGCATCGATCCTGCCAACGGTCGCGCCATGAGAACATTTTACATCATCAGCACAGATTTCCAAACCGGGTATTGAGTGAATTTCTGCATCAGCAGAAAGCGCCAGATTTCTATTTGCCTGGTAGCCATCGGTTCCCAACGCAACCGGGTCAACGTAAATCATACCTTCCCAGGTTACTTTTCCATTACCGTTGGCGGCACCTTTAAACAACAGGTCACTTTTTGTATTGGCAGCCAGATGATTAACTTGAGTATCCAGATCAATTACTTCCCTTGAACCGACAAAGTAGAAGCCTCGAATTTTGGCTTCTGACCTGTCACCAGCTAAATCGATGTCAATAAAGTGTTTGGCGTGGCCTTCACCTAAATGCCCATAGATCCATCGCACTTGCGAATTTTCCATCAATTTGGCTTTTTCACGTGTAATGGTTGAGGTTTCCACGCTTTGATCGATAATTTCAATTAATTCCAGTTCCGACCCTGGGGCTAGATAAATTTCCAGGTTTTCAAGGGCCAAACTACCATTCTTGGAGTCGGTCTGCCTGTTAATCGTCAATTTGCATCGGCTGCCAGCTTCAAGCACAACCAGGGAATGGCCAAAATGCAGTCCGGCTGAAGTTGCCTGGATGGACACTTCTAGCGCATCCGCAACATCAGTCTCTTTGGGTACCCAAAGCACAAAGCCCTGATTGGCATACGCTGAAGCCAACGCCGAAAACCGATCTGCATCTGATGGAATGATAGTTCCCAAGTACTCGTTAAGTAAATCGAAGTGCTCAAGCATTGCCTGGTTGAAATCCATAAAAATTGCTTTAATCGCATTGCCGCTGAAATGGAATTTGGCAGGTTTCAAAGCCAATCCTGCAGTACTCTTCGAGTCCATGCTCGAAAAATCAGTCCATCGCCAGGCTTCCGATTTTGCAGTTGGGAATTCAAGAGCAAGCGCGGCTTTACCGGCCTTGCCCAGGTGAGTCAGTGTTTGATCCGTTGAACGGGCTTCTAGCTCCCTCCCAACCACAACATTGAGCATGGTGTCGTCAAATATCGGGTGAGTGTAAAAAGCTTGATCCTTCATTTCAACCAACCGACCCTACCATCTGCAATTGGATCAGACGGTTCATTTCAACAGCATATTCCATGGGCAATTCCTTGACCAGGGGTTCAATAAACCCGGAGACAACCATGGTGGTAGCTTCTTCGTTTGTTAGGCCGCGGCTGTTAAGGTAAAAAAGTTGGTCTTCATCAATCTTGCTGACTGTGGCTTCGTGGCCAATTGTGATTTCATTGGAGTTGACGTCGATGGTCGGGTAAGTATCCGACCTTGAAGCACGATCCAGCAAGAGCGCGTCACAAGTTGCGGTGGACTTGGTATTCAGGCCAGCCTTTGTCACTTTCACAATACCCCGATACGAAGCCCTGCCATTTCCCCTGGAAATCGATTTGGAGATGATTTTGCTGCTGGTATTAGGTGCAAAATGAATCATCTTGGTTCCGGTATCCTGCACTTGCCCTGGCCCAGCAAAAGCCACTGAAAGCATCTCGCCGTGAGCCCCCTCACCTTTCAGAAAACAGGAGGGATACTTCATGGTCACCTTGGACCCCAAGTTGGCATCCACCCATTCCATGGTTCCGTTTTCGTAAACAACTGCCCGTTGCGTGACCAGGTTATAAACGTTGGCCGACCAATTTTGAATGGTCGTATAACGCACCCTGGCGTTCTTTTTTACAATAATTTCGATGACACCACTATGGAAAGACTCTTCTCGATACAGAGGTGCAGTGCACCCCTCCACGTAATGCACCTGCGATCCTTCATCTGCGATAATCAATGAACGTTCAAATTGGCCCATATTGGCGTTATTAAGCCGAAAATATGCTTGCAGTGGCAAATCTACTTTCACACCTTTTGGCACGTAAACAAAGGAACCGCCCGACCAGACCGCACTGTTTAATGCGCTGAATTTATTGTCCTGAATGGGTACAACCGTCGAAAAGTATTCACGGAAGAGATCTGGGTACTGTTTCAGACCATTCTCTATGCTTAAGAATATTACACCCTGCTCTTCCAACTTTTCCTGGATGCTATGGTAGACCATTTCGGAGTCATATTGAGCACCCACACCTGAAAGGAACTTCTGTTCCGCCTCAGGAATGCCAAGCTTGTCAAAAGTGTTTTTGATGTTTTCAGGTACGTCTTCCCAGGATTTTTGGTCGATTTCCTTGGGGCGCACGTAATAATAGATGTTATCCAAATCCAGACCAGAAATATCTGGTCCCCACTTTGGCATCGGCCGCTGGACATAGTAGCGGTACGCTTTCAACCTGAATTCCAACATCCATTCCGGCTCTTCCTTCCATTTAGAAATTAAGCGCACAATGCCTTCGTCCAGACCTTTATGGGCCTTGAAGCTGCTCTCTTCCGGGTCGTGAAATCCGTAAAGATAGCTCTCACCCATGGAGGCAAGCACCTGGTCTTGTGAATTTTCAGGCATCAGGCCGCCTCATCTTCGGCATTCTTGGGTAAAACACCATATTTCTGCCGGATCCAGTCGTATCCGTTTTCTTCAAGTTTGAGCGCCATCTCTGCTTTGCCAGATTCAACAATCTTGCCACCGTAGAGGATGTGGACGTAATCTGGCTTGATGTAATTCAGCATGCGCTGATAGTGGGTAATCACCAGGATGCCCAGGTGGTCGCCAGCCAGGGTATTGACACCCTCCGAAACAATCCGCAACGCGTCGATGTCGAGACCACTATCGGTCTCATCGAGGATGGCAAAGCGCGGTTCCAGCATGGCCATCTGCAAAATTTCTGCTCGTTTCTTTTCTCCGCCCGAAAAGCCCTCATTCAGGTATCTGCTCCCGAAGGCATAATCCATCTTGAGCAAATCCATTTTGGATTTCAATTGCTTCCGAAATTCAACAATGGAAACCCCTTTGTCTTCCTTGGTAACGAACTTGCGCTTTGAATTCATTGCTGTGCGGATGAAATTCGCCAGAGTCACTCCAGGAATGGCGATCGGGTATTGGAAAGCCAGGAATATTCCCAGATTTGCCCGTTCGTCGGTAGAAAGCCCTAAAATGCTCTTTCCATCCACTAAGACGTCGCCTTCTGTAATTTTGTAGCGGGGATGACCCATGATGGCGTATGAGAGGGTTGATTTACCAGTCCCATTAGGGCCCATGAGGGCATGGATTTCACCAGATTTAACTGTGAGATTAAACCCCTTTAAGATCTTCTTATTGGCAACTTCAACGTGCAAATTTCGGATTTCTAAGCTGGACATAATCTGCCTTTTTGTGATGGAAATTGGCGAGATTATAGCATGGCGACCAGACCATGTCAATTTATTACATTTTACACTAATAATTTAACAATACTGAAATATTAACGAATCTTGCGGCACAGTAGGTAAAAGAGAAAGTAGTGTTTATAATAGGATTTGGTTATCAAAGTCTCGTGGTCCAGTCACGAGTCAAAGGATTGTATATGACTGTCAAAAAGAACGTGTTCTCAAGATTAGGCCGCATCCTAAAAAAAGAAAAGGTTGATTCCGATTCTGCTGCTGTCTCACCCTCCAATAACCAAATCCAGACTGTAGACAAACCTGATCTACTTGAATCTAAAGTGGCAGAGGCATCCCATGATGTATCTGATTTCACAACAGGGCTGAATGCCAGCCGTTCCCCTATCGCATCCAACCAACACTTTGAATTAAACGGTGATCGCTTTTTAGCTGCACATCTGGTGGGTTTCAAAGACACCCTTTCAGGTATCGCCTATAAATATTATGGAAAAGCTTCAGAACCCTTTTACCGCTTGATCTACGAAGCCAATAAAGAAATCATCGGCTCTAATATGAACTTACTTAGGGCAGGCCAGACGCTCAACATCCCGAGACTCCCCGAAGACTTATCCAAAGATTAGGAGAATTGATTTGACAATTCGACCTTATTTCTGTTTTCAAAGCAGTAACCGAAACACTGCAAAAAAATCAAACCAACCTGAACAAAGCTGACACCTACAACCACGTCCATGGGGACAGTATGGTTCAGATTTTAGAAACCATTACCAAGGCGGCTGCAAAGTCTAAAACCAAGACCCCAGCAGCCCAACTGGTCGCGGCCAGCCGCTATCTAAGCAAATCCACCAACGGTTAAGCTCAGATCTTTGCCCAAAGTCTCAAAAAAGGCTTCTCAGGACTTGAAAGGCAAAGACCGAGCCAACACCTTTGATGCGGTAGAGTTCAGCAAAATTCACCCAGGACAGAATATTTTTTTGATCAATACCGCTTTTGGCAGCCAGTTCTTTGCGTCTTTCTGGAGTGGCTCCAGCTTTGAGTAAAGCTTCGGCCGTACTAATCCCTGCAGTCAGTAATTTCTGGGCAAATACAGGCCCTACGCCTTCAATATCTACAAATTTTGTCATTTGCAGCTCCTCATTTTTTCCCCTAACAAATTCTTAATAAATTAATAAATGGAAAATTTATCATAATTATTGTATACTAATCGTATTCGTTTTCTTGAAAGCTGAGGTTCTATGAGAAGCACAAAGGAACGCATCCTTAATACATTGCTAAACAAACATGATGCCACCATTGGCGAGCTTGCCGATGTGGTTGGCATTAATGGAATTTCAGTTCGGCACCATCTGATTAATTTACAGGCCGAAGGCCTGATTACAGCAGAAGAAGAGCGCCATGGAGTCGGCCGTCCCCGTTTTATTTACAAGCTCAGCGATAAAGGTTACGAGCAGTTTCCTTCCAATTACCTGGGGCTGATAAACCTCATCCTGGAAGTTATTGATGTAGAGCTTCCGAAGAGACAAATGGAAGTCATAATGGAAAAAGTTGGCCTGCGGATGGCAGAAACCAATAAAATCAGTGATCCTGCGTTACCTATCGAAGCCAAGTTATCAGAAATGAGCGTTATACTGGCTAAAGGCGGCTTTAGAATCAGCCACGAACGTGAAGGCAATGTCATCACCCTTCACAACAAGAACTGCCCTTACCATCACATCGGTGTACGCCATCCCGAGATATGCCATGTCGATCAGGTACTGTTCCAGAATTTACTTGGGAAAACAATTAACCCGATGGATTGCCTGTTGACCGGCGGCAAAGAATGCAGTTTTACAATCACAATGGATGAAAATGGAAAAGACAGAAGAAACTAACCAATCTGCCCAGCCTCGGTACGTCTGGGATATTGATAAGACCCATCCAGAAATGCATTCTGATCTCGAGGATATGCTTGCGGGCGTGATGGACCCCGAACTGGGGTTAACGATTATCGAACTAGGTTTGGTCAGAAATGTTTGGATTTCTGAAGGCAAAGGTCACGTCAAGATGATCCTAACGACACCATTTTGCCCTTATGGTCCCTCTTTGCTTGAGGATGCGCGAGTCAAAGCTGAAAAAGTATTAGGAGTTCCGACTGAGATTGAATTTAGCACAGAGCTTTGGGATCCCACAATGATGGATGTGGATTCCCAAAGCTCTGATTGGGGTCTCTTACCTTTATAAAATCTTAAGGAAGCTTGATTGCCTTCACCAGTTTCAGCGCCAGCATATAGTCGCCCTGTAACTTGATTTTGCCGGTCATAAATGCTGCCACTGGATTTTCTTCCCCTGAGAGCATCTTCCTCACATTGGCGTAATCAGCTGTCAAAGTAAGCGTTGGGTTTTCGATAGAACCTTCCAGGATGGTGGCCACATTGTCTTTGATGTCGGCGTGGTAAACTCCACCGTTCTCACCAGTGAGATTGAAAAGCACTGTCGCATCTGGATTATCGCCCTCGAGTTGAAATGGGTTGACAATTGATTTTAGGAAATTATTGATTTCTTCTGACATTTTTTCTCCTTATTAATAGAATAAACCAGCCACTACCCTTGCTAACAGTGCTGTCACTGTGGCAATAACGAGAGTAATTCCCATTATATTCCACATGGCCTTACGGCCAAGTTCCTTGTGAAGGGTTACCAGAGTTGCCAGGCAAGGCATGTAAAAAATGACAAACACAGTGAATGTAATCATCTGTACTGGGCTTAGCACATTATTAAAATCCATGCTCCCCAAGGCCTGCCCCAGCATGATCAGAGATAACTCTTTACGCAATACACCAAAAATCAACGGCACGCCGGTCTGGGTTGGTAGACCCAGCAGCCAGGTCATCGGAACGGTCAAAAAGTTGATAAAACGGGTGAGGTTATAAGCATTTAATAGTGAGAGTACGATGGAACCCGCAATCAACACTGGCCAGGCCTCCACTAGAAACTCTTTGATTCGAAACCAGGCTTTATTTAGAATCGATTGGAAGCTCGGCTGCCTGTATGGCGGCATCTCCAGGATCAAACCAGGCATATCTTTTGGGAGCAGCCTGGAAAGTAGTTTTCCAGTAATAGCGATCACAAAAAAGACCAACAAATAAATAACCAATGCCACTACAGGGCCAAGATAAAAAGCTACCAGACCAAAGACAATCGCCAGTCTTGCCGAACATGGCACTAGGGTTGCCAGTGCGGCCGCGATGAATTGTTCATTTTTGTTGTCCAGGGTTCGCGTGGCCATCACTGAGGGCACATTACAACCGAACCCAAGGATAAATGGAACAACAGCCGTGCCGTGCAGGCCAATACGATGCATCAATGCATCCATCAAAAAGGCAACCCGCGGTAAGTATCCAAAATCTTCCAGGAAACCCAGTCCAATCAGGAAAGGAATCAAGTAAGGCAGAACGATGGCCAATCCACCGGAAATTCCTTGGATCAGGCCAATGATGACCTCACCCAGGAGTTTTCCTGGATTAATGAATCCAATGATGCTCTGTTCCAAACCTGCGACCAGATTCAGAAGAGGTTTTTCAATCAAACCTCCAAACTGGAAAACCACTTGGAAGAAAAGGTAAAGAATGAGGATTAGAAAGAAATAACCCCAAAGTGGGTGCAACAGATAGTCGTCGAGTTTATCCCGCAAGGTGAGTTTACGCACCCCTAATACAGTCATTTGCTTTGCAATCGCTTGGGCTGCGGTGTTACGTTCCAGGTTTATAAGACTTTGTGTATCCGGGGTACTTCCACCCCCCAAAAGTTTTGCCAATTCTTCAGATTTTTCAACCAGCTCAGGGCGCCCCTTCATTACCTGGCTGGTCACCAGAGGATCCTGTTCGAGTAATTTAATGGCAACAACTTCAGCATTTAACGGAAGTGTCAAATCTTCCGTGGAGGGGGTTAACGCTGCAATCGTTTGTTCCAAATCCTCCCTATACTCCTGGCGCACGACCTTGGGTTTTTCTGAGGCCACCTTGTGGGCCGCAAAGAATACATCCCTTATGCCACGCCCTTTACTGGCAATCAACGGTAAAACCGGGATACCCAGCTTTTTGGAGAGCTCCCCAACTTTGATTTGGATTCCCATATGATCTGCCTCATCGATCAAATTGAGGGCCAGAATCATTGGACGTCCCAGTTCTAATAGTTCAAGTGTAAGACCCAGATGCAATCCAAGGTGCGAAGCATCTACCACGTCGATAATACAGTCGTAGTCGTCGTGGCTGAGAAGATACTCAAGCACAACTTGCTCTGCTGCGTTGCTGCCTGCCAGAGTGTAGGTGCCAGGTAAATCAACCAGTCCCACAACTTCACCCTTCAGGCGTACGCGGCTTTCCGTAAATGTGACTGTGGTGCCAGTAAAGTTACCAGTTTCTGCCTTGTAACCGCAAACTTGGTTAAAAAGAGTGCTTTTACCGCAGTTAGGTTGTCCGATAAGCAGGAATTTCAATTGCACACTCCAACAAAAATTTTAGAACACAGCTCGTATCCTATGGCAATCTCGCGGCCAGAAACCTTAACGAGCAATGGACCATCCATAGGCGCTGCACGCAACAGTTGGATTTGAACCCCCACGCGGATGCCAAGTTGATGCAACTTATCAGTCGTCTGTTTGGGCGATTTGATTGCCAACACTTTGGCTGTAGCGCCCATCATCATGTTTAGCAAGGATATTTTCTGTGTGTCCATTTGTTCGCATATTCTACGTCCTTTATTGAGCTAGGTAAAATCCAACCTTTTATTTTTAGTAGTTAGTTTTAGAATATTGTATAATTACGTAGTAGGTAAAGGAGAGAATCAAAATGGCAACATCTGATAAGAAACCAACCGATAAAAAAACAACACCACGTACCAATAAACCAAGTTCAGCCAAGAATCCAGCCACCGAAAAAACTGCTGTCAAGGTAAAACCTGTAAAGAAAGAGGAAAAGAAAGAAATGTCAAAATACGAATGCATCGCCTGTGGATACATCTACGACCCTGCCAAGGGAGATCCTTCTCAAGGAGTCAAATCTGGTACATCCTTTGATGATCTTCCTGCAGATTGGGTTTGCCCTGATTGCGGCGCTGGAAAAGACCAATTCGAAAAAATTAAGTAGACCCACCCTTAATCTCAAAACCCCTTTGTTAATACGAAGGGGTTTTTTGTTAACTATTAGACCCATTAAGCGTATAATGAAGCCACTATACTCGTTTAAGATTGGAGGAAAATAATGGCAAGTGTTACGTACGATCATGTTTGGAAAAAGTATGGTGATGTTGTCGCCGTGCAGGATCTAAACCTGGCAATTGAGGATAAAGAGTTCCTCGTGCTGGTAGGTCCTTCCGGTTGCGGCAAAACCACCGCCCTGCGTTGCCTCGCCGGCCTTGAGGAAATTACTGAAGGCCGTGTTTTGATAGGAGACCAGGTTGTCAACGACGTAGCCCCAAAAGACCGCGATATTGCAATGGTCTTCCAGAGTTATGCCCTCTACCCCCACATGTCAGTTTATGACAACATGGCATTTGGGCTTAAACTGCGCAAGATGTCCAAAGAGGATATCGATAAGCGCGTCCAGCTTGCAGCGAAAACTCTAGGTATTGAAAGTTACCTGCAGCGCAAACCTAAGGAACTCTCAGGTGGTCAACGTCAGCGCGTGGCAGTAGGCCGCGCTATCGTGCGTGAGCCAAAAGTTTTCCTCTTTGACGAACCTCTTTCCAACCTGGATGCCAAATTGCGCGTCCAAACCCGGTCTGAGTTGAGCAAGCTTCACAAACGCCTGCAAACAACCTTTATTTACGTCACCCACGATCAGACTGAAGCCATGACCATGGCCAATCGCATCGCTGTGATGAGCAAGGCGCAACTGCAGCAACTCGATACCCCTCAGCAGCTTTATGATCACCCATCTAACCTTTTTGTGGCTGGTTTCATTGGCTCTCCTGCCATGAACTTCTTTAATGGCAAGTTGGTTGAAGAAGGCGGCGGTTATATTGCCAACTTAGGCAGCTTCAAGGTTCGCATCCCGGACAAAGACAAGGCAACCCTTGCATATCTGGCTGGAAAAGATATCGTCTTTGGTATCCGTCCTGAAGATATCCACACCCCTCAATATGCACCTCCCGGCATCATAGCCGAACAGGTTGCTGCCAAGGTTGACGTCACTGAATTAATGGGTAACGAAATCTTCCTTTACCTCGTTAATGGCGACCACAACTTCATTGCCCGTGTTGACCCCCGAACAGAGTCCAAATTTGGTGACGATACCCAGGTGATCTTCAATATGGAAAACTACCATGTCTTTGATCCCAATGCTAACCCTGAGAATCCGCCCGCAGTAATGTAACATAAATGCACAAAAGAGGCTGCAATTCGAAATTGCAGCCTCTTTTAATTTCTACCCACCAAGCTCTACTTAGCAGATCAGTATTTCGAACTATCCTTTGTGTTGCCAGTTAAACCTGTGCCACCTTCGGGTGGGTACAGATTCATCGTCGGGTCAGGCACTTCAATTACAGCTTTTGGTGCTGTAACTTCTGCTTGCGGTTTCTCTTCAGTCAGAAACGGATTTACAGGGCGGGCCATGCTGGGAATATTGGTTGATGGCTTGGTAGATGGAATAGCCATCGGCACCACACGTTCTGATGCTTTGAGCACACGCTTGCGAGGCCAGAAGATTACCACCAACAAGATGGAGATCAGTAAAGCAAAAACTGCCATCATGGCAAAGGCGTTCACCCAAAGTGGCAGCGGGAAAAGGCGTATGAGCCCACTGGAGGCCGTAAATGTCCAATTGCCCTTCGGGAAGAAGATGGCATGGAATTTCTCAAAGACCGTATTAAAACTGAGGATCATTAATACAACCAACGCAATCATCAACAGAATAGTCAGTACTGCCCCCCAAAATAAACTGTGCCGGATTTGTGGCCAGCTTTTGGTCACCAGCATCCAGATGAGAAAAGCTATTGAGAGGCCGCAAATTATGTACCAAACAATGCTGGCCACCTGGATGACCATCTTGACGTCTTGCAGGTGGGCGACTTCACTTGGTGTATAAACAGTGCGGCCATCTGAGTCATTTAACTGCATCAGGCTATTTATCCCCTGATTGGTGGTGAGGTAGCGTAGGGTGGCTTCAGCCAGACGTGTCCTCTCTGCCCGGGTATAGCCCAGTGTGTCTTCTGGAAAACCGATCAGTCCGTATTGGAAACCAGGATAATTGAAGGACAGCAAAGTCCTTACACCACCCATCAGGATAATGAACGGTAATAGTAGCGCGATAAAAACGGCAAAAATCTTACTTGGATTTGCTTTCAAGGTAACTCCATTTCTTCTTTTACTAAAAAATCCAGAACCATGCGGTTGGTGATGAACTCAATAGGGGCTAGGTCGTCCGTGAAAACCATTCCATCCACATCCGCTATCGACTTGCCTTCCAATGCCAGCCCGATGGCTGAAAACAACAAATGTTCCTGATCTTCAGGTGCATAAACCATGCTACTTTGGTTGCTGGCCAGGTTCTCCCAACTTGCAGCTTGATTTTTGCAAGCAAACACCACTGAGTTTTGGGATTCTGGAAGGTCAACCACGAACACCTTTGGAAAGACTTTTCCTAAGGTGGATGCCAGAGCATTTACCAGACTGCGGTCATTGCTGCCTCTGCCAACGTTGATGGCGACAACACCACTTGGGCCAAGTTGCTGCTCCAAAATCGAAAAATATTCCATGGTCACCATATGCGCCGGAATATAGGGTGGTCGGTAAGCATCCACACTGATAAGATCATAAGAACCACCCAGTTTTTCCATTTCCCAACGGCCATCCCCGATAATTACGTGAAGATTAGGCAAATCCATGCCGAACAAGGTTCGACCAATTTTGACGATCTCCGGGTCGATCTCAATGCCATCCACCTTCGCTTGAGGAAGTGCCACGCTGGCTTGCCTGGCGCTCGTCCCAGCCGCCAGTCCAACTAAAGCTATGCGCTTAACATCTTCAACTTTGGCTCCAGGATTAAAAAATGGACCAACCAATGCCTGTGACCAGGGTCCAGCATAATAATACTGATTTGGGTTATAAATGGAGTGCATGCCCTGGCCTTCATTCAAGCGCAAAAATCTAAATTCGCCATATTGAAGGACCTGAATGTAATTGTAGGCGGATTCCTTCTCGTAAATCAAACCCATCGAGGCTTTGTCAAATCCTTTGATACCAATAATTCCCAAGACGATGATTCCCAGCCAAATGAGACCAAAAATCACAAGATGCTTGTACTTTTTTTTCGACCAGAATACTCCCAGCCCAAGCGACAATAAGAGGCCGGCGGTGAAGAGAAAAGTTCGGTAAGTGCCTATGAAAGGTATAAGTATCAGTACGGTCAAAAATGTGCCGAGGAAAGAACCTAAAGTGGAAATAGCAGAAAGTGCACCGGAAACTTTTCCAGAGTTTTCACTCGATTTTATAGCCAACCTGAGGGCAAACGGCGTCACCATTCCTAAAAGGGTCACCGGAATAATCAGAAGCACAATCACGCTCAGGAACGTACCAGCCAACAACCCGATATTGAGGGCGTCAAAAGCATCCGCAGAGATTCTCAAGATCGGTCTGGCAATTAAAGGTACTATACCTGTACTCACGCCAGCGCAAGCCAGAATAAAACCAAGCGTCTCTAACTTGGGCGAAGCGTCTGCCCACTTTCCCCCCAGCCAATTGCCAATTGTAAGGTAAACCAAAATCAATCCAATAATGACTGCCCAGACAAGGTTGCTGGTGCCAAACACGTTCCCAAGCAGCCGTGAGGCCGCAAACTCCAACATCATCGTGCCCATGCCCCCCAGGAAACCGATCAATCCTAACGAGGGTGGGAATAATTGATCCTTGGATAGCTTTATCTTCTTTAGGGGTGTCTCAGCCATAGTTCAATTATAAAGCCCCGGAAAAAGAAAACACTCCCGAAGGAGTGTTCTGTGAGGCTGGGGGCAAAGGAGTCGAACCTCTACATACAGATTCAGAGTCTGCTGTCCTGCCATTAGACGAGCCCCCACTGAATAAGAACGGTATTTTACCATTAATGAGGAGAGTTTCAAGGGCTAAGCCCGCAGCTTCTCCTTGTTTTCCTCACTGCGCATGCATACGCTTTCCACCAGGCCAATACCCAACAGCATCGAAACGATAGACGAGCCGCCATAACTGATGAAAGGCAGGGTTAACCCGGTCACAGGTAGAACCCGCAAATTGACACCAACGTTTACCATGGTTTGGAAGGCCATCAGCACTCCAAAGCCATAGCAGAGCAGTGCCCCATACGCGTCCGGGGCTTGTTGGGCTACCATGAAGCACCTGACAATAACAAAAAGAATTAAGAGCATCACGATCGTCGTACCAACAAAACCAAATTCATTCCCCAGAACCGAAAAAATGAAATCGCTAACACGGATCTTTAAAAATCGCAGCTGGACCTGGGAACCCTGGCCGTAACCTTGCCCTAACCATCCTCCAGACCCAATGCTAATTTCTGCCTGGTCCACATTGTAGGTATCTCCATAGCGTGCCGCAGGGTCTGGGCGTAAAAACGTTTCCACACGCGCTTTTTGGTAATCTGCCAGATAAGGGAAGTCCGCAGCTATCGAGACTCCCAAAAAAATAATCAAAACCAGCAGGAATATCAGGATGTATCTCGACTTTAAGCCACTTATCCATACCATCATTGCCCAAATAACCAAAAGCACCATCGTGTTGCTCAGGTTAGGCTGCAAAAATATCCAGATAATCAGACCAATAGCGATAACCAAACTACGACCAAGCACCCAGATAGTGTTGATTTTTTCCACGTGGCGCGAAAGATAATAACTGAGACTTAAGATTAAAGCGATTTTTGACAACTCTGCAGGCTGCACATTCACAAGCCCAACACTCAACCAACGGGCAGCACCAAAGCTCACCTGGCCAGTAATAAAGGTAAGAACCAGTAGAACAAAAGTTCCGGCATACAGAAACCGACCCAATGACTGCCAATAGTGATAGTCCATCATGGAAACAATGAAAAGTACCCCCAAACCTATCCCGGCAAAAACTGCCTGCCTGGTAGCATGCTCAGCTAGGGCAATATTGCCTGCAATGGCAGAACTGACCAGAGCCACACCAAAAATGCAGAGCAGCAGAACTGCCGTAAAGAGCAAAAAATCAAATCGCTTCCAGACGTCTCGTTTTTGCATATTACTTTATTGCCCAGGGGTAGTGGGTCCTTCTCCCTGGTCTGCCGTGCCAGCATCGATGCTTTTGAGCTCGAAATAGGCATCCAACACTCGGCGAACAATGGGAGCGGAAAATCGCGAACCCTCCGTCCCGTTATAGGAAAAATTGAGCACTACTACTTCGGGGTCGTCGGCTGGGGCATAACCCACAAACCAACCGTGTGCAGGCCAATAACCCATGGTCACACCGCACAGTTTGTTTTTCAAGGCAAAGTCATCACAATATTCTGCAGTACCAGTCTTACCGGCTACGGAATAAGTGACATTCTCAAATGGAATCGCGGCCGTGCCACTTTCCGGTTCAAAAGTTTTGGTGACTAGCTCCATTCCTTTGCGGGCTTCCGCAAGGATCCAAGGTTCAACCGCTTTAAGTGTCTCAAGTTGAATATTGCCGTTGTATTCATGGATCAACGGTGTTTTGGTGATATCGACCACCATTTTTGGTTCAAGTGCTTTCACTACATTACCTTGATCGTCCATAATCTTGTAAATGACGGTGGGTTGCATACGCTTGCCATCGTTGGCGATGGTGGAAATTGAGTTAATCACCTGCATGGGAGTTGAAAGCACATAGCCCTGGCCGACAGTGGCCAAGTAGGTATCACCTGTCGCCCAGTTTTCCCCGATGTTCAACCGTTTCCAGGTTGGGTTGGGGTTTAAGCCATTCACTTCACCCGGCAATTCGACTCCAGTAACTTCACCATAACCCAGTGCTTTGGCATATTCAGACATGCGCCAAATTCCCAAACCGTCGCCGGGTACTTCGTTCTCAAAACCGCCCCCCACTTTGTACCAGTACACATTGCAGGACCAGGCAATCGCTCGTAAATAATCAACAGCTCCATGCCCTTCAGGCTGCCAGCACTTAAAAGTGCGCGGAGAGCCAGGATCGTTAGGGTAATATTTTTCAAGTAAAGTAATAATCCCAGGATCTTCGATATGTTTCCATTCATCAATTACTTTTTCGTTTAGGATTCCAAGCGCAGATACCAATTTATATACTGAGCCTGGGGGTACTTCAGAACTGATGGCCTTATTCAAAAGGGGTTTTGCCTCATCCGAACTGAGTTGGTTATAGTAATAGGCGGGGATGAAGCGACTCATGCGGTTATTTTCAAAACTGGGATAGTTGACCAAGGCAAGGATTTCACCGGTTTTCACTTTCATCACGATGGTCACACCGCTGTCACTTAATACTTTCCCTATCAGGTTGTTGTAGTAGTTAAATTGGTCAATCATTGCCTGGCGGGCAATCGCCTGCAAGCGGTAATCGATGGTCGTGTAGATGTGACCACCATTGACCGGCTCAACTGGTTCCTCCAGGTTTCTCATCACCTGACCGCCAACATTTACCTCAACCACCCGGGTGCCATTTACACCACCCAAAACGTCCTGCATGGACTGTTCCAAACCCGCATAGCCCACTTTATCCCGGCCGGAGACTAATCCTAACCCGGTGTAATATTCAACCTGCGACTCGGGGATGGGGCCGAGAAAACCAACTACTTCAGCGGTGTCTACACCAGTGGGGTACTCACGGATGGATTGGACCTCCACGCTTACCCCTGGCCAATCCATGGCCTTTTCCTGCACAATCATGGCCACTTCTTTGCTCACATCACATTTGAGCCGAGTTGCCCTGAAAGGCCAGTTATTGCCAGCAATGGTAACAATTTGCTCAATTCCGAAATCAGTGTTGCACTCTGAAAAACTTTTGGCGGTTTCCTCGTTCAAAACGCCATTACTGGCAGGCATGGAAATCACTTCACTCAATTCCTTGACCAGTTGATGCAGCTGCCCGGCGTTATCATCCGGGTCGGGCATCCCGGCTGGTGTAATGGTGATATTGAAGGAAGGCACATTTCTGGCCAATACCACTCCGTTGCGGTCGAAAATCATGCCCCGCTCAGTTGGATCACTGATTACCTGCGTTCGGTTATCATCAGCAGCCGCCCTGTAAGTTGCGCCATTAATGATCTGCTCAGTAAATAATCTGTAGACGTAAAAAACAAAAATCAACCCCAAAACCAGGTAGATCCACTTGATTCTGCCCATGGCTATGGTTGGTTTTTCATAAATTGGATTTTGGTTCATATAACAGTTGCCTTAGTCTGTGAAGTTCTCGCCAATTCCTGGATTAATGCATGCACGGGAATGGCAAGCAGCATATTCAGTATTAAGCTTGGTAAGAGGATATTAAAGATCGCCTCCCTCCAGGCAAATGCTGTCCTCGAAATAAACAGCGAGACCATGTACAGGAGATGCTGAAAAAGCGTCCCCATGAATACGATAAAGAACATGGCCAGTAAGGGAGATTGTAATATTCTTTCGCGAACCCATATGGCAGCCAGATACACAACCATGTAGACCACAATTGGAATCAGCAAGGGTTCAGCCGAAATGGCGCCAATCATAGCGCCCATCACCAGGATGACCACCCAAAAATAGCGTGTGCGTTGATGTAGCCCCCAACTGGCGACCACCAAGAGAATCAGGTCCGCGTAACCTGCCAATAGTGGAGTTTGGCTGGCGATGCCGTATTGCAGCATCAAGGCCAAAATAAAGCTGAGCGCACCGATGAAGTATGTCATAAGTCCTTATGGCACCAGAGGGGCAATATCCACCTGGCTAAAATTAGTGATTACCATCACGGCACTGACAACGGCAAAATCAACCACGGGTTGCACAGAGCCAGACTGGAAAAGCGTGTTTTGCTTGGACTGCATCGCAAGCACCTGCCCCACGAAGATGTTGGGTGGATAATTCCCACCCAAGCCAGAAGTTAGAATGGCATCGCCAATTTGAACATCGGTTCCCTGGGGTACCAGTTCCAACGTGACCTCACCCATCAGTGAGCCGCGAACTTGCGCTTCAACGCTCGCGTTTTGCAGGCGCACGTTGACCACCGAATTAGCATCGGTAATTAATTCCACCCGTGCTGCGTTGGAAATGACGTTGTCAATCCTCCCCACCAGGCCCTTATCCGTTACCACCGGCATACCATGTGTAATTCCCTGGCTCGATCCAACATTAATGATGATGTATTGACGGTATGGGCTAACTTCGCGTCCAATCACATTCGCAGCCAAATAACTATGCTCTGGGTTTGCCCTCGCAAAATCAAGCAGACCTGTTACGATCTGTATCTGCGAAAGTCTCTCCTGTAGCTCGATCACTTTACCCTGAGCTTGTGCCAGTTGTGATTGCAGAAGTGTATTTTGCTCACGTAATGTTGCCATGTCCCTGGGTGAATTAAAGAAGTCCCTGAACGCAGTGTACCTTTCTGTCAACCAGCTTTGGGTGCGGATGATCGGATTAGTGCTGAAGTTGAAAAACGGAGTTAAATACCCTGCCACCGATAAAAACAGCAAACCCACCACTACCAATGCAATGATGGTGTTACGAATAGCCCTTAAAGAGAATTTGAGTTTCATGAATGAATTTCTGGCCTCAGCCAGGCACTGCTAATACGTGAGATTCGAATACGAATCCCGTTCCACGCCAACCAGCAAGTCCTGGTATTCGTCAATATCTTCAAAGATCATGGCGCAGCCCCTCACCACGCAGGTCATTGGGTCCTCCGCGACCCATACGCGCACACGAATCTCATTAGCCAGGCGATCAGCCAACCCCTGCAGTTGAGCGGTTCCACCAGCCAGGCAAATACCGGTATCCATCAAATCAGAAAGAATTTCCGGTGGTGATTCATCCAGTGCGTCTTTGATTGTATCCACAATCACTTGGATGGAAGCCGAAAGGGCTTCCCTGATTTCAACAGAGGAAATTTCGATGGCTTCAGGTAAACCGGTTATCAGGTTGCGCCCGCGCACATCCACCGTTTTCTCTTCTTTCAATGGATAGGCTGACCCAATGGCTATCTTCACCTTTTCGGCCATCTGCTCACCTATAAAGAGGTTGTATTTGGAGCGGATATACTCGATGATGTCCTGATCGAGCTCGTCTCCTGCTACGCGCAAAGATCTGGATATTACTATGCCACCCGTTGAAATAATGGCAACTTCAGTCGTCCCGCCACCGATGTCCACGATCATGTTCCCACGGCCTTCTTGAATCGGCAGACCAGCTCCGATCGCCGCTGCAGCTGGTTCGTGGATCATGTAAGTCTCCCGGGCACCCGCCGACATGGCCGCATCATAGACTGCACGTTTTTCAACTTCTGTTGCACCGCTTGGAATGCCAACCACCACCCGTGGATGAGGGATGATGACCAAACTATGTTCATGCGCCTTTTCGATGAAGTAACCCAGCATCGCCTGGGTAATGTCATATTCAGAGATAACCCCATCGCGCAAAGGCCGCAACGTTACCAGGTTGGCCGGTGTGCGTCCAACCATAGCTTTGGCAGCCGCGCCAACTTTTTCTGGCTCCCGCGTGCGCTTGTTAATTGCCACCCAGGAAGGTTCGTTAATGACGATACCTTTACCTCTAACATTAACTAATGTATTAGCCGTTCCAAGGTCAATGCCCAAATCTAACGAGAACAGACCAAGCAACCAACTGAAGGGGTTTTTAAATGCCAAATTTTCTCCGCAAGTAATCGATACTTTTAATCCTGCAAATTATATCATAGCGTCATGGGCGACAACATAAGCCTATCCATAATGTAAGAGCAAAATGATAATGTCCTAAAGTAGCAAAATAGAAATGTCCTAATTAAGATTAGGAGCTATGAAATGGACAATCGAAATGAGCAACAAAGAATTAGCCCGGAAAACTGAAGTAGAAAGGG